>Ga0315915_1000490_pt1 | contig 40996 bp, 27 predicted proteins | sample MpolbnodulesMG_FD_207738 | JGI IMG/M metagenome (GOLD analysis project Ga0315915, IMG submission 207738) | Medicago polymorpha root nodule microbial communities from Los Angeles, California, United States - branched nodules | ecosystem: Host-associated > Plants > Roots > Nodule | place: USA...
TATATAAATTGTAACAATGTATATTATGAAAGCAAGCTGAAATACAATATCAATTAATCTTTCAGCCACTATCTTATCATAATTTCATTTTTCATTATGTTAGACTCGTTTTGGAGTTTTTTCATAATATGTTCAATGAGTTGAATTGATATTTATGACTCCTTTGACATGATTGTAGGGATTTAAAATCCATGTGAAGACGTTTGAATGAGCTAAAGGGAGTCATAGAAGTAAATTCAATTTTGTAATGGTTTTGTTCAACTGTGAGTCGTTAGCAAAGCTTGCTGATCACATGGAGAGCAGGTAATGTACTTTCAGTGTATTTGATTCTTAGTACTCAACTTAATTCATTACAAAAACATTGTTTTGTGCTTTTGGTTTATTTTCTATCCTAATGATAGTTGATTCTGCAATTCTTTATAATGCTTTTTGATGTAAACAATACAATAAGATATATGAATTCCTTTTTTTTAATACAATAGAATATCTAAATAATTATTTTTAATACAATATAATATCTAAATACATGTCTTAATCTCACAACGGTGGGCACAATGCAGAGACAGAAATCCTCATTTGCTCTCTTTTGATCACTTCCTCTCTTCTCTCTCAGCAACGATGGTAATTTGACTTATTTGAATTCCAACAAAAATAGTCTATTGAATTGTAAATTTAAATAGTAATTATTTCATTAATTGAAAATATATAATACACAATAATCTTTAAATAAACACAATAAAAAACAACCAATAAAAATGCAATAAAACAAACACAAAATAAAGCAAAAAAAAAAATGTAATTAACCATCAAACTTACAACATAGGTGGTTTGTCACTTGTGCAAGTGATTACCACATTTTGTCATGCAATTCACATTGAGGCGATCATTTGCCATTGTGACACAACCTCGAGCTCCATTGTTGTTAGCCGCTCCATGGATTTAGTGGCAGAGCCACGTACAACTATTGAAAAGTTGGCTTATATATAATTATTTACGCGCACACAACTGGAACTATCTTTACAACCGCATTTGTCTAAGAGAAATAATCGTCTTCCATCTCTCTCTTAACTCTATCTTCTTTGTTTATTTATTTGTTTGCAGTTAAGTTTTTATTGCGCGGTTAAGACAAGTATTATGAAGGAAACTATACTTGTATGTTATCATAATTACATTGTTCTCACATAACAGAAATCTCTGAAACATTTTTCATTCTCTTTCACGATAGTCATTGTAAATTTCGTATTTTTTGAATTTTTTACTCGATAATAATAAGCTGTTCGCCGAAAAACAACCTCACTTGTGTAACCGAAAAGAGAACCTCTTTCACCACAAATGAAACCATTCGCAATGAAACATAACTAAACGTAAAGATGATTTCTTTTTTTGTTTTGTTTCAAGCGAGTTGACTTTGTACCAATACAATACTTGATAATATGTTTTTAATCTATATACTTTTAATTGTGTAAAAAAAAAAATCTATATACTTTTAATCTATATACTTTATAACAATACAACACTTGTTTTGCTTTAAGTTTGGTTTTTACTCTATGTATATACTTTATAACAATATAATACTTGTATTATACTCAGTATAATACAATATTATTCTAACAAGCATTAGTTGAATATATACTTTTTGTTTTATCTATTTTCTTATATTTTCTTATGAGAAGGAAGTGACAATATTTTTGATATAAACATTTTATGTATCACTCTTCTAATGTCAGACTAACACGGTAGAAAAAACGAACAGACGTTAGTATATAAAAGATCCTGAAATTACATGTGTCAACTGAGTCTTAGTAGATAAAATTATTATATTTTGAAATTGAGTATTAAAATGTTTCGTACATAATAGGCAAGTTCATTCCATTTTGTCAAAAAAAAAAAAAAAGTTTGAAAGATTGTACTCACAAAATAATAGAGTGAAAAATTGTAAATCACACAGTTACATTTTATAATTTCCGTATGTACTAAAGTGACCCTGAGCACGGATGGAATTAGCGGTAACTTTTTATAATAAAATGTATATGTTTATAGTTAGATAAATAACAATTTCTAGTAAAAATGTATTTTATTTTATGCATTTATGCAAAAAATAATATTACAAAAAAATAGATGAACACAAGTGAGACTAAATAATAATTAACGATGCAGTTGCCTCTGATATAAAACTTGTCAAAAAAATGTCTCTGATATAATTTTAAAGTAGGAAATAATGTAACTTAAGGTCATGATAACACGTGGCACACGTTAAGTATTCTACAAATAGAAAATATTTATTGATAAACCTTAAAATCTTAATTTTTTGAAAAATAAATTGACACAATTTCTAACTGTGTGTTTGTTTTAAATTTATCAAATTTATTCCTAGGAATAATATTCCTTGGAATATAAAGATGAGAATTTTATTCCAAGGTATTTAGGAAAAATATGTTTGGTTAACTTTATAATATTCCTAGGAACCATAAAAATAGGGATTATAATAGGTAACTATTTATGAATTTATTCCTATCCCCAGGTAACTGTTTGTTGGGAACATTTTATACCCGGGAATAAAATTTAGTAAACTTGTAACAAACATATGCATATATATTCCTATCATTTTATTCCCAGAAATCAACAAATATAACTTGAAACAGACACACCCTTAGTTTTTTTATTTGTCATTTTTTTCTTAATAAATTTTTAGCCTAAAAAGCCGGTGTTTTTTTTTTTTTAAATAAGCCTAAAAAGCTTGTTAAAAAATATGCTTAAAATATCTATAATTTGCTATTTTAAATACGAAAATTATCTTGAATACTGTTTACAAATGAAAGACATAATATTTTATTCATTATCATAGATATAATATTTTATTCATTATCATAGTTGAAAAGTGATATCTTTAATATATTGAATTGATAAAAAAAATATCTTATAAAACAAATGATTTTTTTAATGACAAATGTTAGTAATTAGTTGCAAAAAGAAACCATTAATTACATTAATTGGAACATTCCTTTAGAGAGTTGGAAGTCGCGATTATGTGTCTCGAGAAACCATGCCTATTGCTCAATGGCTAATTGAAGCTTTTGATACATTCTATTGAAGAAATTGTGATAAATGAAAAGCCGTTTTTTTTTTGATAAGGCCAAGAGAAAGGTTAGGCATCCAGGCGAATCTAAAGCATCCCAACTAGGTTGGCACCCAACAGAAACTCCCATCCTCTACCGCCTTCCCAGTACATAATATTATTAAAAAAAGATAAAAATATGTACAAGAGGGGGGACTAGGCCAAAACCCTCGGGGAACCAAAGAAAAAATAAAGCAAAGGACAAGAAATGGCTAAGGAAATCTATAATTGGGAAGCCCATGTCTGTCTCTAGCAAAATCAACCGCAAGTGAGGCCGACATAGAATGATACCAAGAAGTAACAGTCAAATTGTGACCCAAGGAAGCCATGATGTCTGCACAACCATTCCCTTCATGGAAAATATGGGAACAAATGATGAATAAACCATGCTGCTTGCAACTGTGCCAACGATTCCGCAACCGCAAAGGAATGAGAGATGGATTCTTGAAGGCCTGAACCGCGCTAGCGAAATCACTCTCCAGCCACACCCTTGGCCAGTTGTAAAGGGCTGCAAATTCCATAGCAATCATGAGTCCCGTAAGCTCCGCCTCAAAGATCGAGCAATCACTAAGATTACTCGCAAATCCTCCCAAGAATGTGCCCCTAAAATCTCGAAAAATTCCACCGCAAGCGGCATTAGAATTAGCGACTGAACCATCCGTATTCGCCTTGACCCAAGTGATTGTGGGAGGTTTCCAAACCACTGGAGTAATGTCTATAACACGCCTGTACAAAGGAGGGACCAGAAATGCATCCAATAAATCTACATCACATAATAAACATTTACCGGTGGAAGAGGAGCCGGACAATGAAACCATTGCTACAATCTTCGTCGTAGTAGCATGGAGAGTAACTTGTGCGGAGCTGAATCGAATAGAATTCCTAGCCACCCAAATGGTATGTACCGTATGCACAATAGCAGCCAAACAGACATCATGCAGCTGTGAGCTGCACCTCTGCGGTATAGATGTCAGCAGGGTCACAGAAGATGTCAGAATAAAAGTGCAGCTGAGTTTGGAACCAAGCCATCTCCAAATTGCTACCGCAAATTCACAATTGAGAAATAGATGAGCTGAAGTTTCTGCATGTTTTCCACAAAGGACACAAATCGAGACCAAGGTGCAGCCACACTTTTGTAAATTCTCATCCGTAGGAAGTTTTAAAAGCATGAGATGCCAAAATACAAAAGAATGTGATGGGGGAATACAGTTGCGCCATATATCCTTAGCCCAGTCTAGCGTGACATGCGGAGGTAGCAGGGTGTGGTACGCAAGCTTTGCTGATAGAACGCCATCTGCTGCATTTTGGCAGATGCGCCTATCAGCTAACGGTGTCACCGAGAGTATGATTTTTAATGCGTTTTCAGCCACCGTTGGGAAGTCAATGAGCGGTTTCGGAATCTGCCATTTACCGTGATCTATAATAGAGTCCAGCTTGTCGTTGAGAGTTGAAAACCGTGAAGGGGGGACATTAAACAACGTGACAAGCGGAGTGCCCATCCAATTATCCCGCCATAAATTAATGTTGTTACCGTTACCAATAATCCACACAGAACACAGACAAAAATTCCCTTACACCGGGCCAAATAGAGGACTTGAAGTATCGGTTGTGCGGGAGACCGAAAGAAAGAAATCTTTTCTGAAAAAGGTTAGAGCATTGAGAGTCTTGAGTGATAAATCAAGACCTCCAGAATGCCAAGGAAGGCAAACCTGCTTCCAAGAGACTGTACAGATTTTGCGCGTGTAAATGTCACCACTCCAAATAAATTTTTTAATCCATCTATCCAACATCTTTAGTAATCGAATCGGCCATCGGTAGATATGAAAAGAATAAACCAACATGCCATGAATAATAGATTTCACTAGTTGAACGCGACCCATGATGGATAATAAGACTTCCTTCCAAGTAGCAAGTTTTACCTTAATACGATCGACAATATGCTGAAAATGAATACGTTTAGGCTTACCTTGGAAGATAGGGCAACCTAAATATTGGAAAGGAATTGTACCAACAGAAAAACCGGACAATTGAGCAAGCATGTTTCTACGAGTCCCAGTCATTGCTCCAGCAAACAATTTATTTTTATCGAAGTTTACTAGTTGCCCGGATGTATCTGAATAGTCCTTGAAAATCCGAAGCAGACATCGAATATTCTTTCTCAAAACATCATCTGCATAAAGGATATGAGTTGGAAGTGAGATACCTCTACAATATGACATTGGCTGTAAAGAGTTAGAAACTCGTTCCATCTCTAGAGTGCGACTTAACACTTCCTCTGCGAGGCAAAAAAGAAGCGGAGAGAGAGGGTCCCCTTGGTACACACCCCTCGAGCAAGAAAAATAGCCCACAAAGTTTCCATTCACCAAGATAGATAGTTTTGCAGAATGCAAAATAACCTCTATCCAAGCACAAAACAAAGGACAAAGCCAAAGTGTTTCAAAACCGAGAGCAAAAAATTCCAATCAAGCGTATCAAAGGCCTTGCAGATATCAACCTTGATGACAATGTTACCAGCAAATTGCTTCTTTGTTAACAAATTAATCACCTCAGAAGCAATAATTACACAATCCGAAATATTACGATCGCGAACAAATCCCCGCTGCTGAGGAGAAATGAAAAGCCGTCATAGTAAATCATGATGAAGTTAAAATGTGTTCTTATTAGAAAAGGCTTGTCCAAATTAGATGATCTGAACCAATTGCATGCAACCATTAGGATGGTGTGTAACATATCGGGAGATGTGTTAAGAATTTATCAAATAAGAGTTCACATGTAATACAACATTTATGCAAGATAAATATTTGTAAAATAATTATAGATAAAAGCTAAATCAATCTATTGAGATTAATTTTTCGATAGATCAATTCATTAAGTAATATTCAACCAACATAAGAATCTAAACTCTAACATTTTGATTCTATATCAAATACATAACATTGCTTCGACTTAAAATTATATTGCTGATTTTGAATGCCTTGAAGTCGAAGAATGGAGATACATGCTCTCCAATGGGACCTTGAGAAAGTAGAATCAACAATTAACAATTAGATATAGATAAAAAATAAAATCAACCCCATAATCTACAACAAAGTGATTAAACATTTATGTTTTTTTTTTACCAAAAACTTTCATGCTTTTAAAACATAGATTTTTTTTTTTTTTTTATGAATTTTTTTATGGGGGGAAGAGATGGGGAAGAGACATACGAAAATAATGAAAAACAAATTGTCTATATATAGGAAAAAATATGGCATGATCAATTTTGATTGGCCTATGAAAATTAAATGTGTCATAATTCATTTTGATTGGCTAATAAAAAAGAAATGAGTCATGATTCAATTTGATTGTATTATAAGAAAGCATTAAATGAAATGAGGAATGTGAAGATGCCACATATACTCTTGATTTGAAGGAAGACAAATGTTTATAATAAAGATACTCTAGTTTTAAAAATGTAGTTTAGCTGATAGCTCATGATATTTAAATGTAACGATCGGGGTTCGAATCACACTTATAATATGCAAGTATAACCAATAAACTACTTGACATAAAAAAATTACAAGTTATCACGTCAATTAATAAATAAGACAATTCTGTGTTTTTCTTTTATAGAAAATTTAATATATTTTTTTTGAAGAAAGAAGAATATTTATATTTAAATGTTGTTTTATTTTTTAAAAGAATCGTTGATGATAGAAGTATCCAAACCTTCAAAACCCCATCCCCGTGGTGTAAACAGAGAAAAATGGCCGTCGCGAATCAGTGTTTATCATATACCCGTTTCGTCACAGTCAGAGGAACCCAATCCTCTCCTTTGCAGCGAAAACCTCTTCTCTTCTCATTCACTCTCCCTTCTCGCTCTCAAAACCTCTACTCTTCAATTGTCACCGCCTCTTCCAAAAAGAAAAACAACAAGGTTATCTCTTTTTCAACAATATTATTCCAATACAATTCAATGATTCATACTTCACAATTGTCTAATTTATATTATGCTTTTTTTTTTTTTTATTTTTGCAGAAAAAATTGACTCATGTTACAGAGGGGAATGACGTGGAGGATCCATTTGAGTTGCTTTTCAAACAACTTGAAGAAGATCTCAAAAACGATGATGATTTGTCAAAAGTTGATAGCGATGACGACGACGAGATAAGTGAAGAAGATTTTGCTTTGTTAGAACGTGAGTTGGAAGGTGTGTTGGGTGAATTTGATGCTGAATTGTTGAACACAGATATCACCGAAACACAAGCTGATAATGATGTAGAAAAAAGTAGTGGTGATGGAAATGAGAATTCGCTGAAGCTTAGAACTTGGCAATTGAATATATTGGCTAGAGCATTGAAAACTGGACGCCGCAAACTAAGTGTAAGTAAGCCTTTTGAATTTTGTATTTTTAGCTTAATTTGTTGAGTTTAATTTTGAAATACTGTTTGTCAGTGTAAAAAGTTGTACACTTTAAACAAGCATGAGCCAATCATATACGTGACTTTAAAAGTAGTTACGATTGAAGTCAAAGGTTTTTAATAATCTGACAATTATGATTGATTTACATAGGAAAAATATTTAGACCAATGTTGTATATATGAATTAAATCCAATTAGTTATATAGTGTGAGCTTATAAACATGTGCATTCTTTGCACCACAACTAAGTGTATCAGATGATAGGAATAGGATTACTTGGTTATAGTACGAAGAGGTTTAGTGCTATTGTTTCTTACCTACTTGAAATACCTGTATGATCTGCATTTGAGTTGCCATACAATACACAGGCTTAACCGTTTAAGAAACTAAAATGCTTGTGGAAAACAGTAAACCATTTGCTTAAACTTTTTATTCTAAAGACTGTTAGTAATATGAAACACATTCTGATTTGCTTCATTGACTTGACCTTTTGTCGTAGTTGATAGAATGAAGCTTCCTATGACCTGATTCATTGATAAAGAGAAGGAAAAAGTAAACTTGATTTTTTTATGCAAACAAATGTTAGTAGTTAGTTAGTTAGGGAAAACAGGGATGCTAGTAGGTGGGATTGAACCCTAGACCTCCTGTATAGAACTTCTTTGGTGTTCCTATCCAAACCACTACACTACTCCTTCAGGGACAAGAAAAAATAAACTTGATTGATCAGCCAGGTCGGGGTCCTGATTAAAGGCAAATATACTAGTTAATATATTCAAGAGTGGAGAAAATCCTCCCTTAATTTGCAAACACCTTAACTTCAACTTGGATGTATTTTTTTAAATGCTTATATTAAGAATCTCAGATGGATTTTCCTTGCAAGGGGTGCAAGTTTGAATGTAGTTATTATGTGTTCACGTGATGAAGAGAATAGGAAAGAGGGGGATTTTTGTATTGTTAAACATACGCAACATGAATGACCTGTGCCAGACTGCCAGTTGTCTGCTCAATCCCTAGTGTTAACTTCCAGACTCATTTCTCAGTTTCATCTTTTCAATTTGTTGCAGATAAAAGCTCTTGCTGACGAGCTCTGTCTTGACAGAGCTCTTGTTCTTGATTTGCTTCGTAACCCTCCCCCGAGTCTTCTGATGCTGAGCCTATCGATTCCTGATGAACCTAAACCATCAGCAGTATCACCTGAAACTACGCCCGGAGATTCTTTTTATAAAGAAACAAGTGCAGATCATGCTCATGCAGAATCTGGACCGAAGAAGTCTAACTTACCTATTCATGACATGCAACAGAATTGGTCTTCTCGAAAGAGATTGAAAAAGGCTCAACTTGACACGCTGGAGAGAGTTTACATGAGATCAAAGCGGCCCACTGTAAGTTAAACTTGCCATACTTCAATATCACAAGTTTTATGGTGCTAAATCATCCATACATAACTAGTAAAATCTTCATCGGCTTATTTAACTACTTGTTTTGATTTAATATACTCCATTTTTTTAGTCCGGCAGCAATTCCCTCTTAAATCAGAAGTTGTGTTTGAGAAACTTGGAAGTAAATGATGCTTATATTAGTATTCTGGTTTTATGCAAAACAATTAAAATGCCTAGTTGTATCATCATGTATGCTTTTCACTGTGTTTCATGATTATTTGTTTTGTTCATGCTTAATATCATGATAGTCTACTACACTTATACTTTTGAGTCAACAAATCCAAGACTTGCAATACATGTTAATCAATTGCTCTCGTTCTCTGTCCTCTAGCTAAGTGTCATATAGTGGACGACTTGAAACTAAATGGGGTAAATGTCATATAGGGGACATGTGATATATTTAGTATCGGTTGAGAGCATGAGATATAAGAGTTGTTAATCTTGATTATATACATAACTGTACATAATTGGTCAATATTCGATTTACAGTTATTATGTAATTAAGATTAACTCCTCCCACGAAGTCAACCATCACCTTATATGCTTCTTTGTGCGGCCAATACTATGGTGCACAAGTGAGACAAGTCTTGTATCATGCATAAGCTAATTTCCACCATTGAACCAATAAATCTCTATTAAATTAAACGAAATATGATGTGACTTTTTAATCTAATGATGGAAAAGACACGTGTGCATGATGTAAGACTATTTTGCTTGTCCATGTTAGACAAAGCCTTTTTGTGCATATATTATATTGGAAGTTAATAAACATTATATGCGGCTGCATATTATAGCATTAAAAGTGACAAGCATGTGTCTTGGTAGTTAATATGATAATTTTGCAATTCTCCTTATTTCACAACTTGTTAACTTCAATATCCTTACCTGTCTGCCTGCCTTGGATTACAATGCAGAATGCAATGATTAGTAATATTGTGCATGTTTCAAACATTCCGCGGAGAACAGTTATTAAGTGGTTTGAAGAGAAACGTGCTGAGGAGGGGGTTCCAGAACACCGTCTTCCTTACCAGCAGTCTGCTAATGAAACAAGTTGAAGATTTTATTTTCTTAGTTGTTGTAGTGATGCAAGCTTTGTGAGAAATCTTTTAGTTGTATGAAAAAAAATGTTTCACCAGCTTTGATCACGCTTTGAGGGTGAGTTATATAAGGAAGTTGAAGTACTGCTGATGGTGATTATTGGTTTGATTACAACACCAATTATCAAATTTCTCAAAAAAGAGTATTCATTTTTCATTTCTAAAATGAATTCTTCGTAAAATATTAGCTAATAATTTATTTTTAAGCTTTACGCAATATTGCAAATCGGCAAAAGATATTTCCATCCATCCAAAAGGCTGTGTCGGCGGAATTCTCATCGTTGCTTGTATCAAAATCAAAATATTCGTTTACAATAAAAAATCAATCCATCATTTCTTTTTTAATTATTGACCGAAAAGGACAAGATGTGGATTTAGAAAAATTGGCTGTCAATTTGCAAGCATCTATTGTTATAGGCTAATAGCGACTTTTTTTTTGTGTTCTTTCTAAAGTAGTTTTTTTTTTCTTTTCTAGTTTTATTGTAATCGTTTTAACTTTATAAATGTGCTACGAGGATAATCACTGCTTGGATTAAATAATCACTCATGATAATGTATTGGTATAGGGCGATAAATCTAAGTATTGAATGTAGAGCCGTAAAATAAGACTCAATACGCCTTTTTTATCCTGAATTCTTGTGACAATCACAGACAACACAACAAAAGTAATAGACAAAGTTCCCTAAAAAAAAGTAATAAACCAAGTAGAATAAAATAAAATAAGGTAAAAATAAAAGAAGGTCCATACTAAATATATACTCCTATATAAAAGAAAAATTCTACAGTCCCGACCTTATGATCTAGTTATCGTCCATTTTTGTTTCGAGATAATCTACAACATTTTTTTTAAGGAAAACAAAGGAAATACTCCCTCCGTCTCATGTTATAAGTAAAAAAATAATATCACATTTATTAAGAAAATTAAAATATAATAGTTTGTAACATAGTTTTTTGTGTTATCTTTGAAATAAATTTTATAGGAAGATGTAAAAACAATTTTTATTGGTAGTTGATTATAGAGAAAATAAAAAAGAGAGCAAATTGAATGCACTTTGCATTTAATTTTTTTTTGAAAAAGATAATTTTTTGAAAAAACATAATTAAATATGATAAAAATTGGTTTTTTTTCCTTATAATTTGGGACGGAGGGAGTACTGTATTGTGAATATTGTAACTAAATACTATAAACTATGTATAAATTGTAGTAGTTAATTAGAATGTTTGTTTAACATCTTAAATATTTCTTAAACAAATATTTAAGTTTCCAAGAACTTTTTTAATAAAATGTTCCAAAAAAATAAAAAAAGTTATTGGAAATATAGTTTTTTTTTTGCAGTGGCCAGTGTTGAACTACAAACGCAGACTTGCACATATTATACATTATTATTTCTACCAACTGAGTTAAATTCACTATAAAAATAATTAATATATGTAGTCATAAATATAGTTAATGTTATTTTAGTTGATTCTTAATTTGGCAATAAAAATTACTTATAAATAAATCTTAAGGGTACCTTCTTTCGAAAAGAAATCTTTAAGGTGCCTTTAAGTATTTACTAAATCCTTTCAATTTTTCTTTTGTTGAAAACATTATTTTTTTTTTTGTGGTGGTTGAGGTTTGAACCCCGAACCTTACATATTTTATGTATTGTCCTTATCAATTGAGTTAAACTTACGACGACGGTGCAAACACGTTTTACCGTAGTGTGGAATTAGACAAGATATAAAAGGGAAATAGTTTTTCTTATAGCAAAAAAGAAAAATAGTTATTTTCGCATAGAAAAAAGAAAATATTACTCCATCCGTACCTTATTAGATGACCTGTTTAATAATATACACTTTTGACCTGCCATGTTTTGGCAGTATTTTTATATTAATAGTAATTAATTACGAATGTTTAGTTTTGTTAAACAAGGATTATGACGGTAGGAATAATGATTAGAACATTATCATAAGCGTGTAATAATAGGGCAAATATGTAATTTGCTCATGATAAAGTACATCTCAACTAAACCGATAGGCACCGACAGCCACAGAAAAGAAAACCGGAAACAACCGGTATTAATTCAGACAGCTGGTGCCACCTCAGTCAATATTCGTCATGCTAATTATCACAAGCCGTCGGGTCTCTCTCAAAACGACGGACACGTGTAGTCAGTCCATTGGTTGTTCCTTTAATAAGTCAATATACAGTGAGCTGAACCGGGGAAAATAGATCTTAAACAGCTGGTAACTCGAACCGGGAAAACAAGTTGAACCGGTAAAACAATAATAACAATAAAACAGATTGAGAAAAGAACACTAGTTGTTATCATAGTTGTAGCAGAGAGTGTGTATTTGGGAAATGAAATAGGAAAGTATACGAAAAATATTGCGTGTTGAGTGGGCGAAGATTTTAATGCTTTTCCTATATATCTGAACGCAGATCGAGTACTGTACTCAACTCCATCTGCATCACTCTCTGTCACAACATGGAAGCCTCTTCCGGCATGGTTGCCGGGTCCCACAATCGTAACGAGCTTGTTCGGATTCGTCACGATTCTGCCGACAGCGGGGTTTGTTTCTTACTTTCTCATTTCTCTCTACTTACAACTTCTAGATCAGATCTGGTTGGTTCTAGATTGCTATCAATTTTAATGTAAAATTGTTTATGATATCTTACAGCCGAAACCATTGAAGAATTTGAATGGACAAGTCTGTCATATATGTGGTGAGGATGTTGGATCAACACCCACCGGTGATGTGTTTGTTGCTTGTAATGAATGTGGTTACCCTGTTTGTCGAGATTGTTATGAATATGAGCGAAAAGAAGGCAATAAATCTTGTCCTCAATGCAAAACTAGATACAAAAGGCTCAGAGGTTAGTTATTTAGTTTTTATGTGTCTGATCTATTATTACATGTCTCGATTTTGATTTGAAATGATGAATCTGGATCAGGGAGTCCTAGAGTCGATGGAGATGATGAAGAAGATGATGTTGATGATATTGAGAACGAGTTCAATTATCGACAAGGAAATAATAATAATAATAAGTCAAGGAGACAGTGGGAAGATGAAGACAGATCAGCTTCATCTTCTAGACGCGAATATCAGCAACCTCCTCTTCTCACCAATGGCCAAACTGTAATCCTTTTATTCTATTCAACTGTTTTAGGCTTTCTAAATATATGTTTACATTTGTGAATCTCACTTCAGATTTTGTCTGCATATTGTCTTTATTCTTGATATTCTTGACATGTAGTGAATAACAACCGTCAAAAAGTGTTAAGCTGATTTTTTTTATTGGTCAAGTAGCCTAGTAGCTAGAAAATCACCTCTTAAGGTGAATAAGTGGGCTATCAGAGGTTCGAACCCCAGCCCTTGCATATATAATGCAATGTCCCTACCAATTGAGCTAAGCTCACAGGGACATATGAACTTTTTCTTTATTCTATGTATTTCATGTTTTTTGTGTTCCTATCTAGGAGTATATTTTACTGTGTATTACATTAAATTGTGCATACATTTTTTATTTATCTTTCACTGACAATTAGTATTGACAGATGTCTGGCGAGATCCCTACACCTGATAATCAATCTGTCCGAACTACTTCTGGTCCTTTGGGCCCATCTGAGAAAGCTCACTCACTTCCCTATATTGATCCAAGGCAACCAGGTATAGTGTTAACTTGAATTTGTGCTATATTTAGTTGTTAGATTATTGTGATTTTACAATTGACTGTATATTTGATATTACAGTCCCGGTGAGAATTGTGGATCCATCAAAGGACTTAAACTCATATGGTTTGGGAAACGTTGACTGGAAGGAAAGGGTTGAAGGTTGGAAGCTGAAGCACGAGAAAAATATGGTACAGATGACCGGTAGATATGCTGATGGGAAAAGCGGAGGAGGAGATATTGAAGGGACTGGTTCTAATGGAGAAGAACTTCAAATGTAAGCCACTTATTCTGTTTGGTTTGATGTTTAATGACCAGCTAATCATATGTGTGAGGTATCAGAGAGCATTCATTGTTTGTTATGCTAGAGGCTCAATTTATTTTTCTATGGAAAGTGTTCAAAGCAATTTTCATTCTCCTTCTCATGGTTGTCAAGACTGCTATCCAAACAATAGAGTGTATTGATCTTGTTACCTCTTCAAGAGTTGGATCACATTTGAAATCACAATTAATAAGATCAGATTGAGGATGGGATTGTTTAACCAAAAGGGACATTTTTTGGGTAATGATGTGCGACTCTGATCATCTATTTGCATATTGAGGTGGTAGTAGGGCATCCTCAGCTGTACCTGTAGATGATGGAGAAAGTTGGATGGAGGAGATTAATGAAGATGGAGATGTTAATGTTATGGAGGTTGATTATCCCGATTGGCAAGTTAGGGATTTTATCTAGAGTGTAGGCTTGGAGTATTTTTATATTTTTTTGGTGGACTTTTGGTTGTGTTATGTTTGAATTTTAGCAAACCTAATGTTATGTATGTTTCTCATTATGACTTGTTTTGGGTGTTGTCCTTACGAAATTTCTGTCGAGTTTACTACTTTAAATATTTACTCGGATTGAATTTCATTTCAAGTTAAAATGGCCTTTTGTTTCTGTTTTTGACAGGGTTGATGATGCTCGACAACCTATGAGTCGGATTGTACCTATTTCTTCATCTCAGCTGACCCCTTATCGTGTTGTCATCGTGTTCCGGCTGATAGTTCTTGGTTTCTTCTTGCAATATCGTGTAACTCACCCGGTAAAAGATGCTTACCCACTGTGGTTGACTTCAGTTATCTGTGAGATTTGGTTTGCGTTTTCCTGGATTTTGGATCAGTTTCCAAAATGGTCTCCCATTAATCGTGAGACTTATCTGGAGAGGCTTGCCATAAGGTTTGGATTGCTATGTTTCCTTCACTGTTGGACTTGGCTTGGTTTAGCCATGATGCGACATTTTCTGTTCCACTAATCTTAGTTTGTCTTGTGTAGATATGATCGTGATGGAGAACCATCACAGCTGGCTCCTGTCGACGTATTTGTCAGTACAGTGGACCCTCTCAAAGAGCCACCTATTGTAACTGCAAACACTGTTTTATCTATACTCGCTGTTGACTACCCTGTCGACAAGGTTTCTTGCTATGTATCTGATGATGGTTCAGCTATGTTGAGTTTTGAAGCCTTATCTGAAACCGCCGAGTTTGCAAAGATGTGGGTGCCCTTTTGCAAAAAACACAGTATTGAGCCAAGAGCACCTGAATTTTATTTTCTTCAGAAGATTGATTACTTAAAGGACAAGGTTCAACCCTCTTTTGTTAAGGAGCGACGAGCAATGAAGGTTGTTTTTGAAGCATCATGTTTCCATTTCCAGTTCAATATTTATTTCTAGACATTTAGAAATATTAAATATGGATATTTGTGCTTAACAGAGACAATATGAAGAATTCAAAGTAAGGATCAATGCCTATGTCGCCAAAGCTCAGAAGATGCCAGAGGAAGGTTGGACAATGCAGGATGGAACTCCTTGGCCAGGAAATAATCCCAGGGATCATCCTGGAATGATTCAGGTATTACGATTTTCTCTATAATCCGCAGAACCTCCACCATTATTGTTATTTTCAGTTTAGTTATATTATTTTGTGGTATGCAGGTGTTTTTAGGTCATAGTGGAGGGCTTGATACAGATGGTAATGAACTTCCCAGGCTTGTTTATGTGTCTCGTGAAAAGCGACCAGGCTTCCAACATCACAAGAAGGCTGGAGCTATGAATGCTTTGGTTTGTCCTATCGAAACTTCTTATTTTATGTGTTCCGTGGCGTTGTCTGGTTTATTTTCCTTCTAATGGCCGTGTCCTGTCCCGTGTTTTGTTTTGTTCTCATCGAAAAATTATGTCAGAAAGCTGAATTTATATGAAAAATAACCTGCTTAGTGGTGCTGTGAGTCAACACAGTACAATTATAGGCGATGTTTAACAAATTTCTAAAGCTTCTTTAGGATGTGAATGATTGTGCTAGTCGATCAAACGATGGTTGTGCTTTTTATTTATTAGAAAGATAGGTTTCAGACATATCTAACCTTGGTTTATCTTGTGTGATGTAGATTCGAGTTTCTGCTGTCTTGACCAACGGTGCATATCTTTTGAATGTCGATTGTGATCATTATTTCAATAATAGCAAAGCTCTTAAGGAGGCTATGTGTTTCATGATGGATCCTGCTTATGGAAAGAAGACATGCTATGTTCAATTTCCGCAGAGATTTGATGGCATTGACTTGCACGATCGATATGCCAATCGCAATATTGTCTTCTTCGATGTAGGTCTTCATTATTCTTTAGTAATATTGCCAATTTGTAATTAAAAAATTATTTTCTTTTGGCTCTTTCAAAAGAAAGAAATATTTATTTCCTTGCATTACACTCCAACTGTTTTCGCTAAACTTGAAAAACTTCATCTGCCAGATCAATTTGAAAGGTCAGGATGGTATTCAGGGCCCTGTCTATGTGGGAACTGGTTGCTGTTTCAATAGGCAAGCTTTGTATGGTTATGATCCTGTTTTGACTGAGGAAGATCTCGAACCTAACATTATTGTTAAGAGTTGTTGGGGTTCTAGAAAGAAAGGAAAGGGTGGGAATAAGAAGTACGGTGACAAGAAGAGGGGAGTTAAAAGAACTGAATCCACCATTCCCATATTTAATATGGAGGATATAGAGGAGGGTGTCGAAGGTAAGCTTTTATGAAAACATATCTCATTTAACTCCCTTATTTACGGTTTTTCATGCGTTCAGAATTTAAAATATTTACTTCATGCAAGAAAATTGTTTGTTGTAACCTGGTTGTAGAGGTTGTTTAAAAAAATGATATTACAATGTCTTTTGGCAGGTTATGATGATGAAAGGTCACTTCTAATGTCTCAGAAGAGCTTGGAGAAGCGTTTCGGACAGTCTCCGGTTTTTATTGCTGCCACGTTCATGGAGCAAGGTGGCCTTCCACCTTCAACCAATTCTACAACTCTTCTTAAGGAAGCAATCCACGTTATCAGCTGTGGTTATGAAGACAAGACAGAATGGGGCAAAGAGGTGAGCATTTGTATTTACGTTATGTTTTTTAATTCCTGTCCATTGGTATAAAGAAATTTTTCAATTCATATACATCGTCTGTCTAGAGAATATTGACACCGTCAATCAATCAAAATCATCAGATTATATATATATTTTTTTACTCTAATCATAACTACTTCTAATGTCTCCTAGATATTGGTTGTGATTTACCGACAGCATAAAACTTTTTAACACCTGCAATGTATCAAAATTAAACTCTACGTGAAACCGATGAGTAGCTTGTTTGGTTATTAATCAACATTTTCTGACTTCACCAGATTGGATGGATCTATGGTTCTGTGACTGAAGATATCTTGACTGGGTTTAAGATGCATGCACGTGGTTGGATTTCTGTCTATTGCATGCCACCTCGTCCAGCATTTAAGGGTTCTGCTCCCATCAATCTTTCTGACCGTCTCAATCAGGTGCTTCGGTGGGCCTTGGGTTCAATAGAGATCTTCCTTAGCAGGCATTGTCCTTTATGGTATGGCTACAATGGAAGGATGAGGCCTCTCATGAGGCTGGCTTATATCAACACAATTATTTACCCCTTTACCTCAATCCCATTGCTTGCGTACTGTGTGCTTCCTGCATTTTGTCTTCTCACAAACAAATTTATTATTCCTGAGGTAAATGATTTCTTCTCTCATTTCTGGCTGTTAACCTTGTAACTACTGATTCTGGATCTTGACATTCTGTTAATCTTATGCAGATAAGTAACTTTGCAAGCATGTGGTTTATTCTCCTCTTTACCTCCATTTTCACTACTTCAATTCTGGAGCTTAGGTGGAGTGGTGTTGGTATAGAAGACTGGTGGAGAAACGAGCAGTTTTGGGTTATCGGTGGAACATCTGCACATCTTTTCGCTGTGTTCCAAGGGCTTCTCAAAGTGCTTGCAGGGATTGACACAAATTTTACCGTTACATCAAAGGCAAATGACGAAGATGGGGACTTTGCCGAGCTATACGTGTTCAAATGGACATCACTTCTTATCCCTCCTACAACAGTACTTATTGTGAATTTGATAGGTATTGTGGCTGGTGTGTCTTTTGCCATAAACAGTGGTTACCAATCTTGGGGTCCATTATTTGGAAAGCTCTTCTTTGCTATATGGGTCATTGCTCATTTATACCCTTTCTTGAAGGGTCTTTTGGGGAAATCAAATCGGACACCAACCATTGTTATTGTCTGGGCCGTTCTCCTTGCTTCTATATTCTCGTTGTTGTGGGTGAGGATTGACCCCTTCATCTCTGATCCCAACAAATCATCATCCAATAGTCAATGTGGTATCAACTGCTAGTTTATCTTGAAGAGTCATTTTGTTTTATTATCTCCTTTTTGATTTAGAGACATCAAGGTTGCTCTTGTGTATATAAACAAGAATTCAGCATGGAGTTTGTCCTATTAATGCATGAAAAATAGGACGGGGATTAAGTTATAAACCTGCATAGCATTCTTGTTTCTATTGTTTATTTATTTACAAGTTTAAATTTTTTGTCCATGTAATGTAAAATTTGTTTATGACAAGAATATAGTTAAAGCAAACAAGGTGCATTGTGATGATTGGTGGTTTTTTTCTATTGTGAGCTAGTGTTGTCTCACATGCGATGAACATTTTGATATAATGTCTTGATTATCAGAGTTGTGTTGGTGACCAAGATTAATGTTTTAGTAATTTGCATGAATGTCTTTCTCATCTTTCAGAACCTTATCATGGACTCCTTTGTCATTTAAATATCAATTTTTATCTTTTTTTTAGTGGAAAAAGACACCTATAGTACTGTAGATAAATCTTGTCCTATTTAAATTGTTTCTAGATGTATTTATTCAAAGAAAAGTAATGTTTATTATAATCTTTTTAGGAGCTTTCACAACTTTTTTTTTAACAAACAGCAGAACAGTTGCAAAAAATTTGCTAGTAAAGAAAGATGTGAAAAGAATATTGAAATCATTGTGTTATTAATATTATCAGAAAAAAGACGTACACAATTTGTGAGAGAATTACCCCAACGACAAAACCACTCTTCGAACAGTTTTTTTTACCTTTTCTTTGTTACGAAATCAGTGTCAACACACACAAACACACACTTTGGAAAATTAAGGAGCAGAAGATATCTTCCAAAGGGATCGGAAAATTAACTTCTGAATAGTACAAAAAGTGCGTTTTTGGTATTTTAGGTGCCCTGTGGGCAACGTCGGGCCCTTAAGAACAATTTTCATACTTAAATCTATCCTATCATGCGCATTTATGAACTTTTACAATAACCTAGAGAGAAAGAATGGAAATACCTTGCTCAATAAAAATCAACTTCATAAAAATATGATTGGTGAGTAGTACCTAGAGAGAAAAAATGGAAATACCTTGCTCAATAAAAATCAACTTCATAAAATATGATTGGTGAGTAGTATACAGTCAATTTCCAAAAAGAACAGGATTACAAAGTAGATTTTGAACTTGAAGATGTATAGCCAAGACACAATTAAAAGCCTGGCAGCAACATAAATAAACAAAAAACCAACATTCCATTCTCAGAGGGGTTGAAAAAATTCAGTAAAACAAGAGAAACCAAAAATAAGTTAACCGAATGACGAATGTATCAAAAAAGTAAGCAGCAGTTCCACAACTTGGCTTCGGTGGAAACAAAAAACAATTGACTCAGCCTATTCCTCCTCGTCATTATCTATCAATATCTTCTTGCATGCTTCGTAACACATGAAAGAGATTCCAGCGGCTGGCACTAACTTCATGCAACTAGGTCCAAGTCCTCTATATAGACCCTGGATCCCTTCTTGTTCTAGTATGCTAACAAGGGCATGAACAACATTTTTGTAGACCTGTCTTCCACTGAGAGCTCCAACTTGCATATGCTTGCGAGCCACCTCAAGTGGAAAAGTTGCAGTACTTGAAATAGCACCAGCTGCTGAACCAATCAGAAGGGTTTCAAAGTTGCCGATCTTCTCTTGTTTGAAAATTTTTCGGTATGCTTTCCGTAGAGTGTCGTAGGCAAAGTAATTGGTAGCTGAATATGGAATAACTCCAATAAGACTGGGTGTCAGGCCTCTGTAAAGTTCTGCAGGACCCTCTTCTTTAATTATTTTCATGAATGCATCAAGGAGACCATTGTAAACACCTCTCTGCAATATCACTAATCAAGCTTAAGTTTCATCTTCTATATTCCAATACGGTGTTAAAACATTAATATGAGAAAGCAAAATTATGTATATACAGGCCTTGTTTGGATAAACAGTTTAATTCAGTGCTTCTAGCATAAATACTTTTTGTTACAGTACCATGTTAGTGCTTATGTATAAGCTATTTCTATAACAAAAGATAAAATAAAGTCAAACTGTTTTCATATAAGCTATCTTATGGATATGTCATAAACTGTTTCTAAAAACTGAAAACAACTTATGGATATGTCATAAACTGTTTCTAAAAACTCTTTCATAAAAGTCTCACAAGTTATGTCAGCAGATAGGTTCAAATAAGTCAATCCAAACAGACTCACATACCTGGATAGTTAGTCTAGTCTTGAGTAGTTCAAGTGGATACGTGCATATAGTTGAACTCACTCCAGCACAGGCACCTGCTATCAATGATGCAGGAACTGGGAGTTTGGACTGCTCTCCAGGCTTTGCGGATAGGTTCTTGTTTACCGTATCATACGCAAATAGCTGTAGAAATAGGCGAAAGTAAATTGAGATAAAGAATAACTATGATGTAGACTACAAATTCATTTATAATTGCCAGAGTAGATAAATAATGCTTTTCTCATTGGCCGATTATTAAAAATTTAATTAGCAAGTTAACGCGCCGAAAAATTGAAGCACAGACTAAAAGAGACATACTTTCTCATTGACCTACCTGATGGGCCATTTATATATTTAAGACACCCACCTAAAAAACAAGAAACAAGAACAAAACACTATCATATGAAAGTTCTCTAGCAATATAAATCTAAGAAACTTAAGCCCTAAAACCACCAAAGAATTAAAAGAGGGCCAGGAAAATGTAAGGCATGGAATTAAAACTTAAGAAGTAATTGGATTCTCAGAGCAATAAAACCAACTATCTGTCATGGCGAGCCTTCAAAGAAGAAGGACCATGGCCAAAATATGCAAAACATCATCTAAAGCTAGTGTGTCACTAACACATACAGGTAAGGAGCATCCACCCTTGACTTAATTTAAATGTATAACATGACCTAACTAACTCGCGACTATTATAGTAAACAGTTGAAAGAAGACAAATGACATGAAATAAATAATTGCACAAATTGTCGATGAGTAGATCTATTGATAAAACAACTGAAGGGTAATCTAGTGCAAGGGGCTTCCAACATAATTAGAGAGGTTGTCTCCATAAATGAACCCATTAATACAGAATCATAAAACAATATACCAGAAACAGGTTTGAAGGAAAATCAGCAAATGATGGTTTTTGCAGTTGCATATCATAGTAAATCAGCAAATGCTCAAAAACTCAACTTGTCTTTCTTCATAAAAGAACTTGGTTTTTTTTCTTTTCAACATTGAAAGGGTTCAAAGACCCAGAAAATGAAACAGAAACTCAAGTCGGAGAAGCTATTCCCGCCAATTCTTCAAGCCAAATTTGACAGTCCCGTTGGTTAGTAGTTAGTACCTTTGAGTCAGAGAACTGAGCTAGCCAATCTAAAGCTCTATTTGCTTCTCTAAGTAGTATGGCAATTTTGTCCATGGCTCTAGATAGATTACAGGGGTGGATATCATTGCACACATGTTCAACTCCTAGCAATTTTGTCCTAGTTGCAATACAGAAATTATACCGAGCATTGGTGCATTAAATCCATTTTGGCAATTCTAAAAAGTTCTAAAAGCATAAGAATATTTGGGATATAAAGCTAGTTGTGACTGTCCTTGAAATCTTGGAAAATATGATATCATGGCTTCCTTACCCAATTAATAATCCCTAATCAAAATTGCAGTTAGTATATCATAGACTTCTGATATGGTGCACAGATCTTTAATCATGTAATCCAGTAACATTATCAAAACACCATTGAAAACAACCAAGTATCAAGTGCTATCATTAAGGGATAAATAAAACAAAAGCATGAAATGATATGATCCATACCTCAATGGCCTTGCTAGGCGCAACCCGAATGACATTAACAAGATTTCCCCTAAACAAACCCTTCCATCCATCAGTTTTCATAATATCTTGAAAAACCTCGGTAGTAGAATGACCACTACTTCCCACCATCAAATGAGTCCTAATAGTCTCCAAAGGTGCCACAGTGGTTCTAGAAATTGCCCCAGCAATTGCTCCACTACACAACCTCCTAATAGAAGGATTCCTTATCTTAATCTTGAGCTTAAACCCACCATTTTTATTCTTCACCTTAACAACTTCTTCACCTTCCCCCTTCCCTGTAAAACCGTTAGGCTCAAATTTCCATAGTGATTGAACATACTTAACGTATAATTCATTGAAAGGAAATTTAGGGTCATCGCCATTTTCATTTTCAGGGGAATTAGAATCAGAAGGGTTTGGTTGTGGAACACCAAACCCTATTCCCACTTGACCAACACTAGCAAACAAACCAGCAGGATAATAGTAATCCTCATGAGATTGAGACCCTAAATTTGAAACTGAGAAAAACCCATCTCTTTTGTCATCAAAAAGTTGGATTTTGTTCCTACCCATGAACCAAAGAATAGGTTATGTGTTATAAATTTTGCTCCTTTTCGTAGCACACAGTGACTAGGTGAGAGTAACGGTTTGTTTCAAGTTTAAAGTATTCATTCTTAGACTAAGATGGAATGAAATGAATAATGATTTTTGAGGAATCTTACGTTAACTAATGAATGCTAAGGTTTTGTTTTTGTTAGCTGCGGCTGGGCCTGGCTCTTCGTGTGTGCGGAGGAGTGACTTAGGCATTTGCTTGCTCCCTTTTTGTGCCACCGAATCCTTTTTTTTTATTAGTATCTTTATTTATCGCTAATTAATTAAATAAAAATTAGAATTAGAATTTGATACAATTCTATATACTTTACTTTATGTTTGGTTGGAAGAAAATCAAAGTGAACCTGAAGCTAAGTTCAACCAAGCACGTGCCGACATGTGTTTGTTTTGTTGTCATTGACTTGTTGAACTAAATGCCCACATTCTCATGAAGGAGATTGCATTTTGACGCAACTTCACTTCTTTTACTTACAGTTCCCGACATTCTTGCCTCTTTCTCCTCTTCCATACCGATCATTTAACAATTTCAATGTATTCATTGGACAAATTTTCATAACAAAATCTTAAAGTGAGTTTTCACTTGTTGTGTGTGTATAGTTAAGATGAGAATATCACATGACATTCGCCGATTTAATAGTGACATATAAGTCAATTTAACTACTTTTTCTCTCACTCTTTTCAATCTTTTTATGTTTAACACAATTGGATTGTCATAATTGAATTTATCAAAATCATGTGACATTATGTCACACAAGTGCATTCCATCTTAGAAAGAGTTTCCTAGGTGAATGCTAACTTTTTTTTTATAAAAATTTGTGTAATGCATCGATAATTAAAACATTTGACTTTGTTGTGAAATATTTTTTTATTTTAGAATTCTTAAAGAGTGTCTCGACAACACTCGTTAGCAAAAATATCTTTAATGAAAAGTCTTTTACTTAATAACGACTTCAATCGATCAAGAACCCCAATTGAAAGAAGAAGAAAAATATGTATACATCAGTTTCTAGTTACCAACAACTATATAAAGACTTTATTTCATCGTGCTAACGGATTTTGCTATCAAACTAAGAAATCTCACCATCTCAAATTCATCTAATTTTTGGTTTTTTCAATTTTTTCTTTCTAAATACACATATTAAAGTACATATCAGTTGACTTATTTAACGACTCTTTTTAATTTACTATCATTAAAATCACTGAATCCTCAATAATTACTTTCATTATAAAAAAATATATAAATAAATAAATGATAAGTCCTATTGTATGTATACATGAAACTCATTCAACGACTTTTTAACTTACTATCATCGTAACAGACATTAACTTTGTAACTTGTTTGAGTGATTCTCTCTTTTGCATACCTTTAATTCCATTTTGATTTCTTAAAAAAAAAAAAAAAACTTACTATCGTAGATACTCCTAGCATTTAGTAGCGTGATATATTAGAGAATTTCTCAAACCAAGACGGTTCTTAAGCCAAAAATGCAACCAATAAAGGGGAAAAATAAACCTAACAAAAATTGTGAAGCTGTGACTAGAAAGAGAAGGAAAAACTGAAATTGAGATCAACAAACGGCCACAAACTTAAGATCATAATTAAAAAACTGAATAAAATGATGTCCACTTACTCACAAATTAAAATCAAAACTCATTTTCACTCTGCTCAAATCCTTGATTAAAAACATTACAATACATTGAATATTTGCTAAAAAGAATACCACTAATTAGCCGTCGATAATGGAGCTCACGCATGAACAGGGTCTTGCATGCTTTCTCATATTCCATTAAGATCTTGGTGGGTCGTTTCTTTTGTTTGTTTATTTAAGCTACACAATCCCTTTCAAACTCGTGCAACGCCGCCTCTTATTTCACAAGCATGGTACACATTAATTGGATACACTATATGTCTATATCTATGTACTTCGGGAAGTATTGGCTTAATCTATAATATCCTACAAAAATTTGGATTACGTACTACTTACTTGGCAGAGAAAAATGAAGGGATGTTAAAATTCCACAAAGCTCATCGACAAGTTTTTAAAATCAAATTATTAATTTTAATCGTGAACTTGATAACCACATGACGTGATTTCCATTCCTAAAAGTAACGATTAGTTTAAACTTTCAATTAAATGTTAAAAAAACTTATGCATAGTCGTGATAAACATGAAAATTAATCTTGGCGGTGACACAGTAAGTTGTCATCAGATAGATGCTTATAAATTGAGAGTGTGCGCGCAACATTGGGTGTACCAACAAAGCAAAAAATCATAGTTTGCGTATCATAGCTCAAAAACAAATAATGAGGTCATTTACCCTTGTAATAATTTCAAGCCTATTGCTCAAACAAATGAGCATTATTCTTGCAGATGTTGGTACTGCTTCTTCTTATGGTCCTCCATATATACGTGAGTAGACCATTTATTCATTCAATATTTCATACTCCTACGTATATCATATCATAGAACAATATTTTTTTCCACATTAAATATCATCACCTCTCTTGTACTTTAGTGCATCACGTTATAGGAGACCGATCTCTTTTGCTACCTCTACAATGATACCGATTGGAGGTGGTAAAAGTGATTCTAAATGAGTATAATTGATTTTGATATGTTTCAGAATTTTCAAGGATAAGTACATAGTGTCAACAACATTTAATTTAACACTTTCTTTTTAATATTTTGTCTCTTATTTTATAAAATTCTTGTGAGTCCCATTTTTAAAATGTTCGGAACCACATGAATTTAACATAATAATATTTATTTATTTTAAGAAGCAAAATTAGACCACCCAAATTGACAATGGATTCGCACAATAATATTGATTTGTTAAAACTAAAATATTAAAGCGAGTATTGTTAGCAATTCTCTTTGAGTATAATTGATTTTGTCTTCAAGGAAGAGACTATCTCTATATGTTATATTTAGCATACATAATAACAATGTTTGATTGTGCAGCTACAGCTTGTGATGGGAATAGGAGACAGCAGTTTCCACCAGGAAATATATTTGTGGCAGTGAATGAAGGATTGTGGGATAATGGGGCAGCATGTGGAAGGAGATATAGAGTAAGGTGTGTAAGTGGAATCAATAAGCCATGCAAAGGTGGTAGTAGTATTGATGTTAAAGTTGTTGATTCTATTACTTGTACAAAATCTTCATGCCCCCACACTTTCCACATGTCAACTGAAGCATTTGCTGCTATCTCACGCTTCCCTAATGCAAATATCAATGTTGAATACATTCAGTAAGTTTATACATATATTAATTATTAATTCATTTATCATTTTTTACAATATCCAACCTCATGCATGCGTAGTTTAATTATTCTAATGTTGTTCATACAGGATATGATCTATATCATATTCGATGCAGTGGTCATTGCCGAATCGTTGCTGAAATTACTGCAAAGCTGAGAGTAATGTGTAACACAGATACATGGGACTTAATTGAATACACGATAAATAAATACAGAGCTACTAGTATATACATTGTTGTTGTTTAATAGTGAGCAAGATTTTGCTTCTCTTAGTAGAAACTAGTGTTCATCTAATAAAAGTGTAAAACGTCCATGCATTAATGCCTATGGCAAATTAGCAAAATCACAGTCGTTACAATATATTTTTTATTAAAGTCTTTACAATATTTGAAAATGGAATTGAACACAAGGAGCAAGAATCTTAAACTGGCGAACCAATTAAGTGTATGTTCTGATGAATATATTGAACTAATTAACATCAAATTGCATATGATGTTTAAGAAAAAACTAGTTATTCGGCTAAAGACAAGATTTGCATGGACTGACCCAACACAAGAATTTGTTGGCATTTATGGAATTCAATCCCGATGTTAAAGATAAAGGTCATATTAACTTATACCCTAAGGACACATGTTAAGTAACTCAAAATGAGCAACTTTGCATTAATTTAACTTTAAAAAGATTAACTGCACGACTTTTCATACGTATATTTCTATAATAAATTCCTTAACATGTACCCTTGAGGACACAAGTTAGCATTTGCCTAAAGATAAACACACTCTTAGGTTTCAAGCCTTGATGATCAGGTCAATCCTTAGTTTAATTGCATATAATGTTCTTGTTTCAAAGACTGCTTCCACAAAAAACCTCTAGTGCTTTGAATGAATTAAATTGCAATCCTAATGGTGCAATATGCAAACTGTTTGATCATAAGCAAAGTTTATGTAATTTGTTTCACGCACACCATCAAAGATCATTACATTGCTAGTTGCCAGATTTGATTCATTAAAGCTTTACGAGAAAATAGAGAAGATTAATCTAGATAATGAATTTTGACCATGAATTTATCTATGAGTGGTCACACACGATAAGGCTTAGACCTCTCCACTCAATCAACCCCATTTTTAGAAAGGGTTCGACCAATTATATATTCACTATGATGAGTGAGTACTGAGTGGATGGATATTAATTACTTAATGTAAACTTCAGTTCAACATGCAGTGATAGTGTATGGATACATATCACATCATACATCCACCACTAATTTGATCATCTAGCAGGCATAATAAATTGATAATATATTTATATATTAAGAACGCCAATTAGCACACGAGGAGAAAGTGGTTAGGGAACTCATCAACTTAGAAGGGCTGCCATACTGCTTATTAGTACATCTTATAATATATAGCTATATTATGTACTTATGTAGTTAGAGGCACGTGTTGATAGTTATTAAATCGTGCAAGAATTTAATTAATTAACCAAAATGGATTAACCTCATACAATATAAAAATTCAGAATTTTAACTCTTCAAATGGCATACTAGTATACCTTAGAGCATCCATAATGGTGGCAAGAGAAGTGGATATGAAATCACTCTCTCTTTAATTTTTGCGAGACATACTTGTTAAATTGTATAAAAATTAATAAACTGTGTTGAAATACAATAAGAGTGAGTTATTAATAGGACTCATTTAATAATTTTTAACTTTGATTGTGAATATGTTAACATTTTCCATATTAACAAGTATTCTAAGGGCATTGTTTAAGGAACTCATAAAAAGAAATTATAACTTGAAAATATAAGTCAAACACTTGTTAAAGTTATAGCCGTACAATTTTCAATGCAAAAATTGCTACTTTTAGATGCTTAAACAATGTCTTTAGGACACTTGTTAACATTTTCCATATTATTAATAAGACTCATTTAGTATACGACTCACTTAAGCATCTAATGGAGGACTCTATTGTAAATCGTCTTTCAACTCATATTTTAAGAACATTATAGTGCTTTATTTTATTAAAGTTTTAAGTGTTAATTTTTCAATCAACGCTTATCTTTTTACGGAGTACTTCATCCGTCTCAAAATAATAGTCGTTTAAGATATATAATTTTTAAAGAAATGATTAATTGTGTTGATTTCAATGATAATAATAGTATCATTTAGTAATATACATTTATTAATTGTAGTTAGTGGAGTACTTAAGTTGGATGAAATTCAATAAATAAGGGTATAATAGTGAAAAAAAATAATAAATGTTGCATCGATATTCTAAAGTGACAATTATTTTAAAAATGGAGAAAAATGTTAAAGAGACAATTATTTTGAGAAAGAGAGAGTATATGTTTGACTTTCATGAGAGCCAAATCAAATCAAAAAAGTCCACGCCATGATAAATCTCTAAAGGGTTAAATATATTTTTTGTGCATATAAATATACCAACTTTTCGTTTTAGTCCCTCTAAATTTTTTGTTATGCTTTTAGTCTCCCAAAAGTTTTTCATCATCACTTTTGGTCTCTACTTTTTAGTCAACTCAACTCATGTCTAACTTTCATATTTTTTAGTAAAATTTTCCATAAATTGGTAGAATATTATGACAATCTCTTCTAAAAATAAATTGGAATTTTTTAAATGAATTTTTATATCTTACTCCAAATCCAATGATGTTGGTTATAGCTGTTCTCACTTCAGTTGGTGTGTTGCAGCTACAAAATATTTTTGATATTTGAAAGTTGATAGCTTGCCCACATGCAGCTTCATATGAGGCTAGAGTATTGTTCTTCACGATATTTGCTTTACTAGTGGAGCCTTTGAAGAATAGAAAGCAATCGTCAGCGAAGAGGAGATGAGTGATAATCGACTCATTTGTAGAAATTCTAACACTGTAAATTTACCTGTCTCTACGTTTTTTATCAGAGCTGACAATCCTTCCACACATGAAATAAATAAGTACAGTGAGAGCGGTTCATCTTGACGAAGAGCTCTGCCTAGGACAATAAGTCATATTGTACCATCGTTGACAAGCAATGACTATTTCCACACATAGCATGACCATTTAACTCATTGCTCAAAAAGTTCATCTTGATCATGATATCTCGAAGGTAATCCCAATCAATGCGATCATATGCTTTGCTAATATCTAACTTGAGAGTGACACGTAATTTTTCCGTTTGGTCTTGGTATGGCTGTCATAACATTATCAAGAGTAGATCTTTCGGGAACAAAGTTGACTGGTTATCTAACATGTATTTGTTAAGAGCGAGTTTCAACCAGTTTGCGAGAACTTTGGCCACCACTTTGTACAATACATTACACGATGCAATAGGGCGCCAATTTCACATAGACTCTTGTGTGTCCCCTTTTGAAATGAGAGTGATGCTGGTAGCATTACGTCTTGGTGGAAACACACCTTGCGAGGAGCATCGTGCTTGATAGACTTTTGTACCACACATGTTTTGAAGTCGATTATTGTGAAACGGATAATAATATTACACTCTTTTTTGTTGTTGTTTACACTCGTCTCTTAATATAGGATTTGCTTTGTACATTTTTATTCTTCTTCATCAAATTTAATTAAACACTTTTTAACCAAAATATCCCTACTTATTTTAACTTTTTCCGTAAAAAGTCATAAATATAGTGATGGGCAAGATAAATTCGGTTGGTAAGTTTCAAATGAATGAAGTTATTTATGGTAGCAAAAGTCATTTGAAAACTCTCACTAGATTTATATGCTTGGTAAATCTATTGAGCATTATGAGAAAAGTCAAAGTCCGCGGCGCAAGCTTAGGCTTTCAAAAAGCATCACAAAAAAAATAAATAAGCCAAGTGAATGGTTGTTAGTTGCTACCCAACAAGATGCAGAAAATGCAAATGAAAAATGTGAGGAAACTTCTCTCTTTTTAACACTCTTTTTAGTTTTTAGTAAGAGAGTATATGATTGAAAAAATATTAAAAAGAGTGTCCATAACCCTTCTAAATGCAAATAATCAAGTTAAAATATGACACTAGTATTTTATTTTATTTTTTGTTTTGGAAAGATATGACACTAGTGTTTTAATTTGTTGAACTAAATAGGATACTATGATTTACTAAGTAACCAAAATTATTTAAAAGGAATAGACTAACAAAAACATCATCATGAGTTTTTGTAAAAAGAAAATTACATGATGAGGTAGCTCGTGAACTAATCACTTTTAGTACCTAATAATAGAGCTACCACCTCCTACATATGGTCATGGTTTATTACTCACACTTACTACAAACAGAATGTACTGCATAACATGCTAGAAGAACAGGTACAATCATATATGGGTACGGCTGAAATGAATTCATTGATAGGTCTTACCCTTCATAGACATATTCACAGTCAGACTTGTGCTTTCTTCTAAAGAAGGTATTACCCTGTTCGGCAAGATAGTTAATAATACTCAACAGCCACCAAGCGTAGGTTAGTTACCATTTCCCCTCAACTAAGATTGTGAATGAGTGTGTTGTATTGCATGGTTGTAAAATTTAAGTCAGAGAGTATTGAAAAACAAAAATAAAATAAAAAGAGAAACTCACATGAAGTCATGCTTAGAACACTTGTTAAAAGAGTTAAACAAAATGAAATTTTGAATTAAAAATACATTTTTAAAATTTTGAAACATTGATTTGATTACACATGCTTTAAAATACATATTATTGTTTAGTTATATATGATATGATTCCTTAAAAAATGTCTTTACAATATTTTTAAAAAAAAATTAGAAAAGTGATGTCATTCACTTTGTATATATGTTGTTTGGTAAGAACAAGTAGGCATAGTACAAAAACCTAGTATTATGGACTATCAATCAAGCCAACTGTCATATTATCAGCACCATGTCCAATAGTATTGGCACGAGTGGTGTCTCGAAAAACTACTCAAACCTTACATTAAGGTTGTGTTTGGTAATGACGAGAAGTTAATTTATGGTTTGTTGAATTAGTTTCTTGGATCAAAACATGACGTGTTTGGTAACAAGTTTTTCTCATAAGCTTATAGCTTTTTATGAGAAGTTATTTCAAGTAGTTTTTGAGCTTAAAACTTATTAGCATTTCTTTTCTTATATATAATATTGAAGAGAGGAAGACCTTTGAATAGTATATCCCCTCATCTTACATGTGGATACAAACAAAACTATGCCTGCTACCAGCTGCAACTAAAATTAATACAGACAAAAATATGAATACTTTCAATTACACGTGTTGATTGGTTGGTTTAAACAAGTGGAGTGGTACCACTCTATTTTAAAATTGCCGAATGCTGCTGATTCACATACACAGGAAGGACAAAAACTACAAGTGTGATTTCAAATTATACTGCTATGGTTTAATTTCCAAACATATGATAAGGTTTATGGGCAATAAAGACAGAACAAACTTTTCTAGATCACACAACATGAATAGAGAGACTATTATAAGATATGTGATAGTTCTGAGTTCAATCACCATTTAGCAAAGAAAGTAAGTAGTCTTCACTCTCTTTCTCAGCTTTGTCGGACAATCTATTGAATAGATTTGCAGCTAGAAAGGGAACAAATGTTCTTTGAGATGGAAATGTTAATGGACGTGTCATGTCTTCATCAATTCTATCTTGTGATGTGGCAATTGTTTCATAATACGTGGAAAAAGAATAGTGATATGATCATAAGAGTAAAGTGTACACATTAGACAAATGCAGAACAGAACAGGTGCAATTTCATAATAGTCATAACACCAAAATGGTCAGATATCAATGTCAACTTTTTGAAGTATGGTTAAAAGTAAAAACAGATTAATCATATTTCTTGATAATAGCCATGTTTGAGCCAAGAGACTTCTGCACAAGTCACTAGCTTGGATGCAGGTAAAAGAAAAATACATCACTATGGGTCTTGAACTATGTATGTAACCATAGAACATAATGGACTAAGTGATCAATAATTTTACAAACGCTCGGATAAACTAGTGCATGTTTGAGTTGGTGGTAAGTTTGGTGAAATCACAATGCCATCATGATTTTGTTGAATCTCTAAAGTGTAGTTTTTATCAAAATCAAGATGGAACATCGTATTTTTACTAAATTTACCGTCAATTTAAATATGCGAACATAAGCAGACAATGGACACAGAACAGAATCAGAGTAATTCCGCAACATCTTGGCTAAGAAACCATAGCATCCAATTCCTATATTATTCCTCACTGAATCTTTTTAATCGCTTTTGAACATCATATAACCAGACCACAGTATGCAAGTACAGACAGACATATAATAGACATGTACTAGTATTATGAATAAATAAGCATTTAAACTCAAAATATTGATAGTCCCTACCAACAACATAACATAAAACTAAGCACTGGAAAAGGAAAGTAAAAAATAATAATCATAAATAAAGGATTTGAGACACTTCACTCTAGTAATAACATATTATTGACTCTACCAGCATCAAAATGCAAATCTCAAACCCTAATAATAATACTAGAGGAAAAAACAAAAAAAATACCAAATCTTGGCCATTTTCTCAGAGGATGCAAGTCCCTTGATTGTTACTAACTCCAGATCTAAACACCAATTGCTTCTCTTCCTCATAAGTTATTCTTTTGTTGCATACTCTTTTTTGTCTTTTCTTGAATTATAAGGTAAATGCAATTGAATGAAAATCAATTCTGCTGATCATTTCTCTTCCCTGATCCATCAGCTTCTCTATCCTCAAGCAACCTTCCAGTTTCTTCATCAGCTTGTGTAACCTTCTTCTGTGCTTCTTTAGCCTTAAGTGCCTGCAACTTTGAATGATTATAATAAGCCACACCCAAGAAAGCAAGACCGTACCCAAACAAATTAATGGGTGTAACAGTATCCTTAATAACACTCCAAGAAAAAGCAATCAAAAGCCAATCTTTAACAACACCAGCAACATTCATTGTCAAAGCAGATGTTTTCCCAACAAGAAGAAAAACAGCAAGATTCAAAGCAAATGCACACAAAGAATTAGTCCCAAAAATCACAAAATCAAAATGAAAACTTGAATTCTCTTTCAAAATTGGATACTCCACAAGGATCCAAGGAACAGACAAGAAAACCAAACAACAAGGAGCAACGTAATACAAAGATGTAATAGGATTCAATGAAATCCCTTTGGATGTAAGCAAGATTTGAATCATAACCAATCTGGTAGCTTCGAAAGCAACAGCACCAAGCTGTAAAATAACACCCCATGTATCAAATCTGGCTTCACCATAAGCAGCAACAGCAACACCCATTGAAATGGAAAGCATGTTAAACATGGTATCATTTTTATAAGATTCTTTTCTGAGACCAACGCCGATGGAATAAACAGCAACAGGCATAAGAGCTTTGAGCATTTGAATAAAAGAAACAGAGAGGTAAATGTAAGCGGAATTAGATAACCAGAGAGAAAGAGAATAGAGTGCTCCGATTGGAACAACGGAAGAGAGATAAACATCACGAGACATTGAAACGGGTTCAACGAATTTGAAGACACGAACGAGAAGAATAGCTAGGGTTGCACAGAAAGACATATGGATCATTGTTAGGGAAATTGGGAATGGCCAATTGTACATCTTTTTGTCTAAGATGTATTTGTTGTAAACGATAACAGTGAATGATAAGAAGATCCATATCGCTACGTATGTGTAGGATAATAAGATCTTCTTCATTACTCCATCGCTTACAGATCCACCTTTCCCCATTGTTGTTTCTTAAACTCAGATCAACAACAAGAAAGAGTCTCAGGTTAGAGATAGAAAGAAAGAGTGATAACTGAATAATGTTTTTGCGACTCTATAAATTAAATACTTTTTTTTTTTACATTAATAAAATAAATAATAATTATTTTTTTAATTACCATTCAAACTAGTACAGTCATCCCTTAAGGGACACATTTGGCTTTATTTGACATAACTTTTTTTTGGTCAAGTGAGGAATTTATTTATTGGTCAATGTAATTTTAAAGTATGTTATCTTTATCAATTATTGTGTATTATATCTGGTCAAAAAATAATTGTTTATTATATACTATTATTATAAATAATTATGATTATTTTTTTCTATAGTTGCTTGATTGAGTAATGTTTTTTTAAAAGAAAATGATAGGACCTCTCAAAAAATGAAAAATGTTATTTTTGATTGCTTGTGGAATGTGGAACTTGAACTTTGTCTTTTATGACTCTCAACTTTTTTATTTCACACAAACGATCAAGTTATTTCTGTGATTTTTATTATCGATTTTAAGTGTATTTTTTGTTTCGTTTGTACAAGAATTGATTTTTAGTAAATTAATTCTATAAAATTGATTATAAATAAAAGTCACTCACATAGCCACCCCAAATAATGGTTCAAATTATTGGTCTAGAGCGGCCATAGCCACCCCAAAAATTAAAAAATAAAGTAAAATTACAAAAAAGTCCTGACTATAATTTACAAAAAGAAAATGCTAACTAGTATGCATGGAGTATTATTTAAGAAATTTAAAGAAGTAATTTTTGCGTAGATAATACTCCTTCCATCCTTGTATATAAGTTCTCTCTTGCAAATGGTAGGGGTAAAATTGGTGAAAAGAATGCAAATGAAAAGAATTGACGAAAAGAATGGAAAGAATTATATAGTCGAATCATGAAATCAATAAATATAAGAGGAATTTTGGAAAGCTAATAGACATTATTAATAAATTTATTACTATAAACAAAATTAATTACCGTTTTTATTTTTTTTTATCCGTGAACTTAGCTCTGTTGTTATGGACATCACATGTAATATATGTAGGGTCGGGGTTCGAACCCCAGACTCCTCACTTATTCTCCTTGAAAAGAAAAAATTTTAGCCGCTAGGTTACTTGACAAAAAAAAAACATTACAGGAATAAAGGGAATGAAAAATTCCTGTAATTATAAAAGAAAAAATAAGGACTAAAAAATCGATTTTGTAAATTGAGAAGTCAAGTTATTTCTGAATGACCAAAACTGTTTTTAAGCCAAATAATAATATTAATTAATAGGATCCCTAAAACAAAAATAGGAAGACCATGACTTGTTCCCCTCTTTATGTGCGATTTTGTCTCCATTTTGTTGATGTTAAATTTGATGGTTCACCAAACTTTTTATACATTTTTTGACGGACACCTAACTTTACATATTGGGTCAGTATAATGCAATCGAAAATTGTGTTAGTCACACTTCAACAAGTAAACCATTGATCCATATGACTTAACCAGGCGTGGAGCCAAGGAGGGTGACAAATACGCACAAAGAAAATGACTCAATCGGTGCTTAGACATGTCATAAGTTTGACTGCTAAATTTTTCTCTTCATTCAAATGCTAAAAAACAGAGATGGCTACTAACTTGAAACGTGCTTGCCACTTCCAGTTATTGGCGCAAATGTTGGGATCAACCAAATTGGGCCACACTGCCTTCTCAATTTTAACCAAATGAATAATTGGGTAGTTGAATTCAATAGTGAATGAGGTACGAATCATTCATTCATTTAAGAGAATCAAATTTGAACTGAACTAAAATAATATTTGATCATACTTTATTTACTTATTGATAGAGCTTTGATTATCAATGTCCATTTCTTTGAAATAATAATGAGGATTAAGACAAAAAAAAATGAACAAAACATCATGTGCAATGTAATGCGTCGTATAATACTTGAACACCAAGAGTACCTCCAAGCTGCTATTGTTTATATTCACAACACTCATAATTTCCAACACCACTTATTCCATTTTCTTTGCCAAACTTCGCATGTATCCGCCGATAACATTGTTTACTTTTCTGTTCCGTGTGTGTTAGGTGAGGATATCGATGACCTATTCTTTGTGTGGGGTTTGGGCTTGCATAAAAGGCCATAGACTATATACTCTTTGATGTTGACACCGTACCATAGAATACAGATTCTTCGGTTCACTCCTAAGTCCTAACTTTCCCAAATGCAGCATATTTGTGCCCTTCATTCAAGGTATCATGAATGAATCTTCTATTTTGATTTTAATTGATTTTATTTTTCTTATAATACATTAGAAGGACAATGGAAGATGACGTCAACTCTTTAAAAGGGGTGATGTAGATACAAACATTCTAACAATGAAGTAAATTTGTGATCGATGCTAGAAGTTATTTAGGGTCGGAGAATGATTAATGATATTTGTACAACTATTTAGTGACAATTTTCGGGACAACTATATTTCAAAAAAAAAATTGAGACAACTGGTTCCTTCTGTCTTTTTTTGGAATAAAAACGATAATGAGAGAGAGAGAGAGTGAGTAAAAATACAATGAGAGTATGAGAGAGAAAATAGTTGTCTGAAAATGGTTGCAAAATTTATACTCTTATTGTGTTTCAGAGTGACAATTTTACAATAAAGGACAATTTTTGTAGGTTATAAACTTTGTATTTCAAATGTTATAAGCTTCCTCTTTTCTACTTCATTCCAAGGACAACATTTTCGAACTATATTTTGGTCGAAAATTATAGATACTTAATTGGATATAAATAATTTCATGAAATATCATTTGTCTTAGCAAAAAATGAAAAAAGAGAAAGAAGAAAGAAGAAAGAAAAGGAGATGAAGTAAAGAAATGAATGACGGGAGATTGAAATTAGATGAGTGATATTTGTACATGTATTTTGTGACAACTTTTGTAATAACTTTATCTCTAATATTCACATGTTTTTACTTTTTCTCTATTGTTTTGGTTTGTTTTAAGACCTAAAGTTTTTTTTCTTTTGATAGACGTAATCATGTAAAGTTTTCTTTCTGCACGCTTGAGAAAATACATACTTGGTGATCAATCATATGTACACTTTTATTCCATCATCACTGCATGATAAATAACTTTTTGTCTATTAAAAATAATGTATATAAAGAATGATTAGAGAGCTTTCTAAAGTGCTGTTGGAGGGTAATATCATGAGTGTTTGGCTCCAATAATTGCCTAACTTGGAGGAGATAACCTGGACACCGATGGATTTCAATTTTCAACAATCGAAGATCTTATATAGAAAAGGACAACAAAAATCAGAAAGAGGAGGGAGTTGTTGTCTGTTGGTGGGAAAATGAAAACACCAGTCTTTAAGTGTGTATGGTACTTTTACTCAAAAAAAAGTGTGTATGGTACTTTGAAAGAAAAAACAAAACACAACCATATTCCACAGTTGATTCAAAAAAGCCACAAAAGTCCAGTATGAGTAGGGGTGTACAAATTAACCGATGACCTATCTAGAGCACGATAACAAAGTTGTGTTGTTTTATTGAGCGAGAGACTTCCATATTCCGCTTTTATAAATACTCACAAACACCTCCTATCATGTTTCTTCCTCTTCACTCTCCTTATCCAACCAGAACCCTTCTACGCACCAAAGCATCGTCGCTTCATACCTGTGCATGTATACCAAATTGAGATCTCACCGTCGTGTCAAAAGGAGGAAAAGGAGGAGGATGTACGAACGTCAACTTGCCGTCCATAAACTTCTCGCTCAATCAAATTTGTTATTGGTTCGACTTCAATTACTTTAAAAACATGTGACATTCCATTATCTTGTTATGTTTGCTTCTTCATCTGGAACTTTGTTTTAATGCAACATTTTGGGTTGGGTTTGTCTTGATGGCAATACATCATCCCCGTATGCGTCGTCGATATTAAAGATAAGGTGCTTAGTATACTTGTTTGGCATTATGTGCAATGATGAACGAGTCAACCACATTATACCTTTTGTCTAACCGTGTGTCAAAAAAATTGTATTTCTATTTCGGATCAACTTTGGTCTCATTGTCAGATAGGTCAGACCACTCATAATAAAAAAAACGCAAGTTTGTTATCATGCTCTAATAAATGTAAGTCAATTCATATATGTGTTTAAATTATTATGTGATATATATTAAATTGTGGACGACGAACATGCACAAATCATTTTTCCTTTGTGGTAAAGTCAAGATAGATGAGTTCTAAGATCTTGGATCGATCCTTAGGTGATTCTATTTTTGTCATATAAATATGAAAATACTTTCAAAAAGTTCAAGAAATATTAAATAATAGGGTTAGATATAATTTTTGTCATATAATTTTTGTCCCTGTAAAAAAAAGGTGGCACTATGTCATCGTTATAAAATTTGCATGTAGTCCATACTCTCAAGTCAACATGTATTTTTGAATAATTTTTTTCACGCATGTTATAACATTTAAAAGGTTTCTCTACAAAAATGAGATCCAAAATTGAGTTCTATGTCCAAATTTACTTTACTTTTATTTGAAGTTTTGACCTTAAAAATTTATATTTAATTCATCCCAAGTTAAAAATTTCTAAATTGTTGTGAAGAACTTTTGCTAGTGTTCTAAACATGCCTACAAAAATCATTTAAAAATTAAATAGTTTAAAGATTAATGATACAAATTTAGTTTCATTAATAATACAAATTTGGCTTTAGCACCCTTAAAAAGACTAATTTAGTTTAATGGAGACAGCAACTTATTTCATAAAATGATCCTTAATTTATAAATTTATGAAACAGGAGTATTGGTACACCTCAATTTGTGAGATGTACGGTAAAAGTTCCCTAAACTATAATAATACTACGTGCGCTAAAACTTCACAGGGACAAGAAACAAAACTCCATAATTTGTGTGGGGATGAAGACCTATTTAATCCTAAATAATATAATAAATAAATGTAAAAGACAATTGCAAAATACCAAAACAAAAGAGCCATAACGCAATCGAGTGGGAAATACCATATTACCCCTGCATAAACTACCACCTAACAGCAACTATAGGTATACTAAAAAAGCATAATCAAACCTGTGGAAAACTGCAACCAACTGAAACTCCATAGAACAAAACAAATTTATGCTAGTCTAAACTCTAAACTATGCAACAAGACACCAATCTGAAGCATCCAAACACAGCTCCACTATGAAAGAAATGAAGTGTTAAGGCATTTGCTTCTGACCTCCCTCGTTGACGTTATGTCTTCTTTCATACACAATTGCAATCTTCGACGTCTGCCACCCCACCTACACTACATTCTTTGACCATTAAACTGGTCAACATTACCCATTTCCTAGTCAAATTTAATGGAGTATGGAATCACGAAGGGAGGAAGATATCTAGCATTCATCGTGGCCACCACCATCGGAGATACAAAACTTGTGTCTCCTCCCCTCTCTTTGATTATTCTGACCTCAAAATCAACTTCTATAAATATCACTTCCTCAATCGGAGTAAAACCTTCAACTAAAACACACAATCTTGTCCAGTTTGCGCTCTTTTTGAACTTGTAGCATCGTCCACCACCACAAAGGAACCAAACAAATTGCCCAATTTCACAACCGGAGCAACTCAACCAAGCAAGCCTGCTGACTTTCAAGAGAATAGATGGTGACCAATCATTAAAATTAATGATCTTAACAAGAACCCCCTCTAAAGGAGAGCTTAGAAGCACCATGTTATCCCTCATGTAAGACACCAAAATTGAAGGGAAACCCCTCACGACGTGGTGATCCTGTATTGACACAGCAAGTGAACAGTCCACAAGACACCCTTTGAAAAAACTATACAAGGCTTCTACTTTCGTTGTCGGAGCTACTATCTCATAAAAGGAAAAACATTGATTTTGTATTTTTCCAACACCGTGGTAAATATGCCGGTTTTTATCAAACAAATAAAATATTGTAACCGCACTTAGTTAATTCGAGTTTATATCAACAAATTTCTAAACAAGGTATTATAAAAGGTTTTTGTGGTATGAATCAAAGTAAACCGGATATATATAGATAAAGTTGTGTTGGGATTGAATTTCAATAATTATTCCTCATATGATTCTTCTTAATCGATTGTATACTTGTTATGCCTCGTATATAACTTCACTCTTTCCTCAACGTACGTCTCCAAACTAAGGTTAACGACCCAAAATAGTTGATTGTCTCTATGGCCTATACTCGAAAAGTTATACATGAATATAAACCTACCCTCGATCTCTCGAGTGATAGCACCTATACATAATCTAAACCATGTCCCTTAGATAGACAACCTTACCAGGGTCTGACTAAATCAAAAGATCAATTGTGACACACTACATCGGCGACAAAGCATTAAGTAAATATTTAGACTAAAGTTATATAGAAAACATAAATCATATACAACCAGGCAGACTAAGAGTATTACAATGACTTTCACTTCTATTTATAAAGTTTATGAAGTTGCAGATTCACTAAGCACAACAAGTCAAGCTTAGTGAATCGAGGTTTCTTCAAAAGAGGGAAAAGTCATTTGTTCTTCTAATATTTTTCCTCAAATTGATCTTGCTCTCTAAGCATAACTTGTTTGCTTATCGAACCACCTTTGCTCTTCCTTCTTGGAGAGGTAACTGCTTTTGTTCGCTACTGAAGCACAACTCTTGTGCTTAGCGAATCGACTTTATCTTCAATCTTTTAGAACTTTCTTTTCAAGCTTGCTTTAACTTTGTCATTCTTGATTAGCGAGTTGTGGATGTCTCCAGAATTCTTTATGGTGCTCAAGCATAACTTTGGTATGTGCGCTTGCCTTCGATTATTCCTCATTGGTGCAGTCATCGTCTAAAACCTATAAAAGTGTATAAAACTGGACGTAATAGTTGCCTGGAAAACTATACTAATATAAACGATATTTGTAACAAATTGCAGGTTTTTATTGAAGTAGCAATTAACGTCACAAGGAAGGGGGGTTTGAATTGTGACCCTTTTAAAATTATTCCTGAAACTTTTAAATTAGATTATATATGCTCAAGAAAATTCTTGGTCAGTATTAGTTAAGCAGATAAATAATTAATTTATGTATAAAGGACCAGAACGTTCTGGATAGATATAATATGAGTAATGATAAA
>Ga0315915_1000493_pt1 | contig 40958 bp, 22 predicted proteins | sample MpolbnodulesMG_FD_207738 | JGI IMG/M metagenome (GOLD analysis project Ga0315915, IMG submission 207738) | Medicago polymorpha root nodule microbial communities from Los Angeles, California, United States - branched nodules | ecosystem: Host-associated > Plants > Roots > Nodule | place: USA...
ATTTTTTATTTTCTCTTCTTTAAAACAGTTTTTAAAAATAGAACTACCAAACAAGTTTTTTTTTATTTACTTCTAAAAACCTGTTTTTGAAAATCGATTTATAAAATAGTTTTAGAAAACTAAAAAGCTGAAGTTAATCAAACAGGCCCTAAGTGTTGCATTGTGGATAGTCTTACACGGAGTAATTAAGTTGTGATTCATCCTCTAAACAAGCGTGCTTTTCCCCAGTATAAGCCGCTCCTTTTATAGATGAAGTCATCCACTCAATTTTCTAAAACAACCGATGTGGGACAATTTCCTTCAAGCTTAAACGAAACTAATATGTAGAGCAGTTGCATGTTGCTGGTATATCAAGTATCAACATGCAAATCACTCAGTTTTATCTAATTATCATTATAGATTGATTATTGGTACGTGTTGGACTTGGTTATTTTGTATTTTATAATTGTTAGATTGTTGTTTTTAATAATTGTTAAATTGTTAATTAAATTAGCAGTTGTAGTTATCAACATAGATAAATATTAGAGTTAAGTGTTGTTCCACTTCCAAACCTCTTAATTAACTTAGTATTGTGTAATCACCTTTAAATTTAGTTGATAATTTAAACTGTATATTCATATTCACACTCTTTAGTATATATTTTTTAAGTATTATATATAACCGAGTGAACTCATGAATCAAACGAGTCAAACTATATATAGTTCAAGTTCAGCTCATTAGATTAACGAACTTAATTTTCAGCTCAAGTTCGGCTTATTTGGTTCATGAATCAAGTTCAACGAATCAATTATCGAATCGAGTCTCGAACTTTGTTCGAGTTGATTCGGTTCATTGCCAGTCCTAAGGGCACATATACCTAATCCCAAAAAGCCAAAGAAAAAAAAATTCAAACGAAAGTGAATATATGAAAGGATAAATTAATGCTATCAACTAAAGTCTCAAGAATTGGTGATTCAACGTAGGAAAATGGAGTTGGAGCCTAAACTTATTGTTCTTACGACGTAACTAATGTCAAGACAGGTTCTTACATTCTCGCTTTTTTGTCTTTCTACTACGTTTAACTTATCATATTTAATTATATATTTTTTGAAATATACCACAATCAACAATCTAATACACATGTTTAACTTACATTGTTCCTATTAGTTGAATTTTTTCTATTATAATGGGATTGAATTGATTTTTTTAATTACAGGTTTAAATAATCACTAAATATAATTGTAATTAGAATAAGTTAAATGAATGATATAATTGGAAGATAAAAAATCTGTCCAAAATCATTTATCCTCTTTATACATAGGTATTGTTCTCATAAATCTATATACTCTATGTTAAACGCTATGAGTAGCTAATTTTTCTTTTGTTAGGAATGACTATATCCTTACAAGTTGTTTATTTAATCTATGTGCTTAAGGCTTTCAATTGCTTGACCCCCTTTAAATTTACTTACTATTCATGATTTCAAGCGGGAGTCCAATTTCTGAATGCTTGGTGGCCTGTGCCCATATTGGTCAGATATGTGATTATAGGTAGTGGTCAACGGTTGTCGGAGTGGTGTTCGACAATGATCATAGTGGTGATCGACTACGGTCAGAGTGGTGGCAAGAGTGATGGTTATAGCTGATTGAAAGGGTAGTTAGAGTGGTGGCCGACAACCACTAATGGTAACATATTACTCCCTCCGTCCCTTAACACTTAACACAGTTGACCTTATTACGCATGTCAATGCATAATTTTGAGCTTAAATATCTTAAATTATGAAAATTTAATATTTTGAAAATACTCATCGAGGCAAATCCAACGACATCTTATATGATATTATTTATCTTTGTATATTAGTAGAAAAATATGATCAAAGTAAGTTAGGTCAAAATTACACATTTTCAAATGAGTCATCTATTGCGGGACGGAGGGAGTAACGTTAAAACAAAAATAACAGTTATAAATGTATTTTTGTCATTTTTAGATTTAATTGAACGTTGTTTTCAAATAAAATAAAAAACCAATTATCCTCAATTTAAAATTATCTTTCAAACATTCCATATATCTCACTTCAAGATATTTCCATTGCAAGTTTTTTTTTTTTTGTTGAGCAAATTCTATTACAAGTATTAGAAAGTCACATTTAAGGATTATTATATAGAGGCCAAAAAAAATTGTTAAAAAAATTTATATGCCAAAAAATACAATTATCATTATCTTTACTAAAAAACATGACAGCAAAGATGCTATTGCTCCTGCTGAGATTACTGATGCAGTGTCTCTTTACAGCATCAATGATCATGAATGGCATTTACAAGCTCACAATTGAAGGCCTGCATGATGATCTTGGATGGATTGCCAGTGAGTAACCGGTAAAGGACCGGCACGAGGACAGGTTGCTCAAAACTAAGGATGACATTCATTTTTATGTGTTGAATTTATGTGATGACTATAATAATGTAGACGTGTTAGTATATTAGATGTTATATTCATATTTTCTCTTCTACCAGGGTTTAAACCACGATCCTTTAGTTCATCCAACTCCTTCAACCCTTAACTATTTCAAACCAGTTGAGATACTAACCCCTCCATTTACATTTCTTAAATGATCATCGACTGGAATTATCATACGAGCAATTAAGTTCTTATCTGAAATTAAAAAACTATGTATTTGCCGTAATTAATATATACACACGAAGAATTCATGAAAAAATAAACTCACAAAATTTCAGGACCAATCTCGGATTAAAGGGGAAAAAAGGTAGAATTTGGCAATTATCTTCAGAGAATCCAACATCTGCAGCAGCCTCTGGAATCTTGGGGTCCTTCAAACCATCTATCCCATATAGGATTTAAGGGACCAACTGTTCTGTCAAAGCAGAAAAAAATATATCTCGTGTTACAAAAGTAATTTATCAAAGGTAATGTGTTTATTGTTTAGCATTAAACACTAGAAGTTGGCATAAGAGATTTTACAATGGAAGTAATGGGTCAGGCCTTTTCTCGACATTGCTAAGCATCCTGGCAAAACAAACACCAAACGGAAATTCAAACTTAATCCAAACCAAATTTGATCACACATTATGGAAATATTCTGCGCTTATTAGCTTACTCTTTACACGATGCAGATGCTTTGTCCATCCTCTCAAGCTTTTCCAGCTCTTCCTACATTCAATTTATAGTGAATATTAAAATAAGCAAAGTTCTTAAGCGATATAATTAAAGTCATCAAAAGAGATGCTAAGAACTACAATCAGCTTTTCTGTAAGCGAAATAATTAAAGTCATCGAAAGAGATGCTAAAGAACTACAATCAGCTTTTCTGTAAAAAGTTCATTAGATGGTTGAGACTTGAGAGGCTGTTGGAAAAACAACCTATATATCTCAGAAATGAATGCTTGCTTCATTGTATCCTCCACAGATAATCAGTCCTCATGATGGATACTAAATAATCTTAACTAGGTAAGGACTTGATAGCATACTTCACAACACAATTGTTGTCAAACCATATACTATGTTCTATACTGATATTAGCCAGTTACCTAAAATTGGCCACCTTATCAATCAACTTCACACATTGCTGGCAAATTACGAATTAATCAAGGGAGGAGGGAACTGAAAAATTATGGCAACATTATTTGCAGACTGTGTCCATTGGTGTTTAAGTCAATTGCACAGGGGATTTGAGAAACATCAATGGTGATCACTTAGTTGCATACCCTTAACCGAGCAGAACAAGAATTCAAAAAAGGTGTTGGCAGGAACATTTTAGTTTGATAAAACCCTAAATATTCCAACGCAGGTAATGTCATATCATTCTAGATGACATGTTCTGTTTGGATAGACATTTATCAGTAATGGCAACCAACACAAATTTATCAAGACCCTGAATCTTTAATAAGATCAAGCTGATTAAAATTTTGCTGTGTTTGTTGGACACTGAATCTTTCATAAGACCTTGGAAACAGCCTTTTATGTAGTTAATAGGGTAAGGTTGTGTACAAAAGACCAAATGATGAGACCCCTTTCTGGACCCTGCGTATGCGGGAGCATTAGTGCGGCGGGCTGCCCATTTTTTTTGTTTGATGGCACATCCAATGTGCATACAAACATGTGCTTAGGCTCTTTTGCTCACTCTATAGGTAACTTCCAAATAAGCATAACGCAACTACCAAGTATCAGCAAAACTCATCCTCAAATTGTTCAAAAGTCAAGATGAAGTTTTCCAAACGTCAAACATCAAGTCTCAACAGTAATAAGAAAGAAAAGACGAAAATTAAAGCGAAAAATGGAACATGTGTTTAGTTATATCATTTAAATCATCAACCTTATGTTGCTGTTAAAACAAATTGACAATACAAGTTGACACATTAATGAACATAATAATAAAAATCATACTAAAATGTCTCTCATAGCCAAAAAATTTTTTTTTTTTTTAATAATTGGGTATATTTTCATATTTAACTACTCTAATAGTGTATGTTTAGCTACTCTAAATGTAAAAGTTAGTAGAAACATGAAAGTAAAAAATTTATCACTTGAATGACTGATTTTATTCGTCTTGTTCTAACACTTTCGATCTCTACAACAAGTATAGAGACAACTTCATTAGCAATACAAATTATCAATACAAGACTAAAAAATGAAATAGATGTTGAGTTTCTTCCATATAGTATATATATAGTTCACTAAAAATTCAAGTACTAAACAATATGAGTAGAACAAATATTCAAGTACAAAATATTTGCAACATCAGGAGAAACAAACTTAGCAGATTTAATAAAAACACAAGTACCCTTTTTTTAACTATCAAAAGTTGACCTTAAACTTGAAGTACATAGAAGATGGACCCCAATTACAAGTACCTCTCCTTTCTCATCTCATCAACATAATTTCCCAAATTGTCATTACTTTTCACTTCATACAAACCAAACAAAAAACAAAAAATTTAACTAAAGCTAAATTTTAAGGAAAAAGTTAAAAACTTTCATGACCCATTTTACTATTACTCGTTAACACATCAAAAAGAAAACGACATAAAAGACAGAACAAACAAAAAGAAAAAAACTCCAAAACATGGTAAAGATGAAGAAGAAGAAGAAGAAGTACCAACCTCTAAGTACCTTGTTTCTTGTTCCAACCGTTTAAGTTGAGCATGTATCCTATGTTTCCCTCTTGTATCTGAAGAAGAAGTTGAAAAAGACTGAGACTGAACAAAGTGGGTCGTCTGGTTATCGGATTCAGACCCATCCGATTGCATTTTTTGAGGCTAAGATTGTAGCAATGGAAAAGGAAGGGTAAGTAGGTTGATGAAGCTAAAGGGCTATGAAATTGAGTACAAAGATTCGATTTTTGAAGTGAAGAAATATGACCTGGGAATGTGAATGGGTCCCATTAAGTGTTGACCATGTAATGAAAGAAACAACAGAGCGGGATCTATGGTTGGTTTGGAGAAGACAGATAAAGAGACAGGTTTGGTTAGAAGTGCGTTTGTTTGGTGAAAAAAGTGAGCGGGTTTGAGGGATTTGTAGTGTGGAATGTGGGGGGTGAAAAAGAAAACTTTTTTTTGATTTTTATTTGTTGATGTTGATGTTGTCCTTTTCTTTTTAGGCTTAAATGTTAAACATACCTTAACTTATTTAAAATAAGGTTTCATAAGTAATAAAAGGTCTGTTTAGGTCTCTAACTTTATTTAAAATAACGGTTTTGTTCCTTCTGTTAATTTAATTTAAAAAAACGTTTAATTTTGGTCTCTTAACTTATTTAATTAGTATTAGTTTGATCCCTTAACTTATTTAATTAGTATTAGTTTTGTCCCTAAACTTAACATTTTTTTGAATGAAATCATCAGAAGGGACCAAACTCATACTTTAAATAAAGTTAAGGGACATAAACGGACATTTTATTACTTATGGGACCAAACCGATACTTGAAATCAAATTAAGGGACAAATTGAGTCTTTAAGCCTTCTTTTTATTATACTAGGCAATAATCATTTTAACCCAGAAAGTATAACTAGTAGTAACGATAATTCTTATTGTACCGAAATTGTAAAATAATTAATGATTATACACTCTGTTAATCAAAATAGTTTATGATGTTAAAATAGTCATAAGTGTTGACAATGACTTGTTTTTTATAAGAACTGCTATGATAATAATAAATATTTATAAAAATTTATATGACACTAAAGAAATATATTGAGTGATTGATATGATAGTATTAACATAAAATTTTAAATGTACGATCATGAATTATTTAAGAATTTTAATACAACTATGTTACTACTCGTTACATATTTAAGGAACAAAATAACTATTACAGCTTTTACTCCCCCTCCGATTTTATATGCACAAAAGAAAGTTAATTCAACAAAAATTGATATATTTAATTAAAAAAATATCTTTTTAAAATTAATGTATCTATTGATATATATATTAGATATATCAACTTTCTTAGACCGACTTTTTTACAAGCAAGACCATTTAAGATCGGAGAAAGTACTTTTTTTATTTGTGTCTGTCTCTCTATCTCCATCTACTTGTACTTGTTTGGTTGTTTCTCAATTTCTTTAAAACTTTGAGACTTTGCTTCTTTGAGCAGCTACGGTCTGTTCACTGCGATGCGGGGCACTTGGCCAAATATAAAAATGGATTTGCATCCTCACATTAGGATAGATAGAGACATAAACATAAAAAAAAAAAAAAAAAAAACCTTGCATTCACACATTTACGAAGATTTAAAGTAGTTTGTTTTGATTTTTATATAAAAACATTAAAAAATTTACTTTTTTTATTTGTATCACCCACTCTTTATCCAGTGGTCTCTGATATATGTGATTGTGTAAATGTGTGCTTTTATGACGGCAGAGAACCAAGATTCTACTAAAGGATTATTTGTGTTGTGTGTATTCACAATTTCGTGATTAAATTTAATCAACTATGTTGTTAGTTGTTTGATTAATATTAGACAACTTAGATTGTAAATCTTATTTTATTTTATTTTCAAAAATGGAAATTTTCATTGAAATTTGGATAGATTTGAATCGAACAACGATTCAAGTTGACACAATTGATAATAGTGTGACTTGTATTCTTAAAATCAGAATCGGCCTAAGGTCCATTCTAAAATATTTAAGTACATAAGTAAAAAATCTCAAATGTATATAAAGATACATCGATAAACATAATTAAAATATTGTGCATATCAAAAGTAAGAAATGTTTCGTAAGAAAAGAGTAAGAAAGGTAAAATTTAGATAGAATTACAATGAAATATTATTATTGCTACTATCAACATTGAAAAGCCTCTTTTTTTGGTTATTGAATTTCTTTAGAGTTTTCTTTTAACCTCAATAAGTGTTTGATCAACCTTACTTAAAACATATGAATTCGAATCCACTTTTGATATGGGATTTTTGTATTTTATTAGTAATGCTCATTGAATCTTGAGGAATTTGTTAATGATTATGTTACTAGTATATTTTTATGATTTTTTAGGGTGAGGGAGTAGCTTCCTACTTCAAGATCGAAAAGATATTAGGGTTCACATTTTAAGCTTGAGGTTTGATCAGGGATGGATCCGAACTTTAGGTACATGTGCAACTAAAATTTTTAAATAAATAATAATGTAAACTAAATGTATTTTTTAATCGACAAATATTATTCTCGTCGAGATTGTGTAAGAAACACAAAAACTCGCGGATCAAATAGTCTAAAATACAACAATGTGCTCTTACAAAGGTGTCAAAAGCAAAAGAGCTAGCACCTGCCAACCCAGTACTCCAATTCCATAAAAATAAACACTATGCAAGCCAAAAATGCTTACTACTAAAGTGACAGACCACACAAAAGCAGCAATACACCAAAACTAAAACAATTTTAAAACCCTAAAACAAGCAACTAGAGAATGGAGAAATTGGAGAATCAATGGCTTACCTTAAAGTGAGTGAGAGGTGAGAGTTAAGAAGGGGGGAATAGAGAGCTGATGAGATTGAAAGTTGAGAAAGAGGATGAGAAGAGGGCAAGAGGCACGCATGACTCAGGGGGGAGGGAAAAGAGAGAGTTATTTACTGAGTCCATGGGTTTAATACAGTTCTAACGAGCTTTATAGACCTATTTCCCTAAATTAAATTATGTACTTCAAAAAGAATATGAATAAATCAATACTTGATACTTCAGTTATTGAGAACAAAGGTTGGTCCATTTAGTAAAAAATTGACTCATATCCTGCATGAACATCTAGGGACGACCCCAAGTAGGTGCTTGCGAGTAGGGATGTCGATGGGTACCCATGAGCACGAATAGTATGATATGCGTGTCCGCCCCATTGAATAAATATGATACTCGTGCCTGCCCCGACCCTCATGGGTACCCATTATGCGGGTATTGAGGTATTCATGGGTACCCATGAATTTTTGAATTTATTTAGTTTTTTATACAAAGAATAACTTTTTTAATTGCCGAAAAACATCAACTTTTAAACATCCATACATAATCCGTTCAAAATTTCATAAACCATACATAATCCTTAGAAAATTCATGATTCTTACATAATTCTTACAAATTCTTGAAGTGAAATAAAAGTATAAAAACATCCAAATAAACATCTAAATTTTGTATGCATTCCAAACATCAATAACTTCATTTGACTTCCCAATTCGTGAAATAAAAACATAAATCTCTAAATAAAAATCCAAATAATCCTAGAATAAGGATATTTTAGTAATTTACTTAATTTATTATCGGGTATGGGTACCCTTGGGTATGAGTACAATCAAATATGTGTTTATATCCATATAATGTTGGGTAGTCAAATTCCCATTAATTATATCTATGGATACCCGTTTAGCTACCCGCCCCATGCCTGTGACAGATTTTACCTGCAGATATCCGTGGATACAGGTATTTTTGCCACCCCTACTTGTGAGTGCCATGGCCGTCACTTCCTTTAAAAGAAAATAATTTGATACTACTAATATTTAATACATTAAAAGTTTGTCTCCCTCTCGTGTGTCTTTATGGGTTATGGATATTATTAGAAATCAGACGTTAATTCGTAGGAATAATGAATCGTTAAATTATTGTTTGGTTACTTATTGAAAATGAGGAAAACATTTCATATTTTATATAATATGAAAAATTGAAAAGAACAATTAAAATACATATTTCTTTATAAAAAAAAATGATATATATATATATATATGCTTTAAAATCTAAAATATTATATATATGCAGGGTTAAAATTTCTATATATTGCCTGCACTACTCAAAATATATGGGCTCGTCCCTTAAAACATCTATATCATCAAGAAATAGAGTTTAAATATCAACTTTTATGGTAGCCGCTCATTTTTCTAGGCAATTATTTGTGAAGATACTCATAATGTTGACTTTTATGATAGTCGTTGTACATATATTTTGCAAATACTGATAGGTGTATGTCCATTTGTGATCTTGTTTACACCTAAAAATAATTCAAGTTTTTTGCTAAAAATGACCAAAAACTGAATAAGGTTTAGTCAATGTCTAGATAGCCGAATAAAGGCTAGTTAAGTTAGGAACACTAAATACAAGCTAAACAAAGCTTCTCAAATACACTAAGGTTCATGAGGATCGTGGAAGTGTCAGAAACAGTCAGAGGAACATGAAATTGGACAATTCAGCTAAAATAGTCATTTTCGTTTGTAGCTCAACAAAATTGAAATGATAAAATTTACGGAGCATGATCAGAAGTAGCAATTCACGTGTGTATAAGAGAAACACTAATGTCATCGGATAGAAGGAAGTCAAGTGAAATGTGGGGCCACGAAACACACATCGCCTGCTAGATTTTGAAGGTCATGATGTTCTGACCAGTAGGATTAACTTTGTTTATAAATACTCATTGTATATTTCATTTTTTAACTCTCGATCAATCATTTCTTAAAAAAAAAAAACTCTCAATCAATCATACTTATCATTTTCTCACAGTTTATCATTTATCTTTATGATTTACATTTTACTTATGATTTTATTAGTTTAGTAGCTCATAAAATAATCAACTTCGTACTTGACATTCTTTAGAGAAGTTAATGATCTCATAATCGAAGAACATAATTTTTTTCCTCAACATAATTGTTTGAAGTACAGAGAAAATCGCTGTTAAAAGTTATTAACTGAACCCTTGTTAATCTTAAGTTTGACGACATATCCTAAGGTTATATAACTCATACTCCACTGCTTGAATTATATGGTGTACTCTTCAGAATCTGAGGAACATATTAACACGTTATCCAACACGGTATAAAATCAAACACGTTATCCAACACCGTGTCAAGATCAACAAGATAGAAAAACAACATATAAGTTAGAAACTATTGATATCGAAATTTTTCTACCATAAACATTTCTGTTGGATTATATACCTACATACTTCAACAAGTGTATGATATTTTACCCATCTTTTCCTCTAAAGTACAAACAACCAATCACCTCCCTTCCCTTTTTGTCATCTTTCTTTTTTCTCCACTCTTTTGTCTTCACTAGCTTTTCCCATTCCGTCGGTGGCGGAAAAGTAAACAACAATTCAAGACAATGAAATTCCGACACTTAACCTTATAATATTCCTACCTGGTCTCTCTTTATGTTATTAAGAGAAACGTATATTCATTTCTTAGCTTTTCCATGTATAAAATCATAGTTTGTTGAAAAATTTGTTGTTAAACAAATTTGCTATTTTAGATTTTAAGCGACTGTTTCATCTTCATCATTAAGCACTACATAGAAATATACAGCTAGCAGCATCTGTTGATATCCTTTCAAACCTCCTCATCATAAGCTAATTTGTTTTAGGGTGTAAATTATTTTGGTTTGAATGTTTGAGGTGCTATCATTACATTGCAAACATATAAATGTTTCTTTTATTATTTTTTTTGGTCATCAAATATGTTTTTTGTTGGTTAATTTGGTCCATCAAATTATTACCAAAAGATACGATGCTTTTGTAATTTCGATACATCCGGAGACTACTGTCGTTTACTCATTGTACGTACTATCTCTAATATGCTCTTTGTCGTTTATTGATATTACCATCTTGCCCTCATTCTTACTTTGCACTCATGCATGGACTGATTATAAACACTTTTCCACTATTATTTTCCTAGCTCCTAATAATTCTCACATTTGACTAAAATTAGTGAGTACGGTCTCTGTTGGGATTCAATGTATATTCATGCTTGTTTTTGTCATATTCGTAATGATAAATATAAATATTTTTTATATAGTCGTTGCCCTTATCAATCAGGCATATTTTGATACTAGAGCCAAGGCAATGCTCATGTAAAATAATACAGAATCGAGGAAAAAAAATAGCAGCATATTGAAACCATATTCTCCGTGTCTTGTTACCATTCATGTAGTTGAAGAAACAAATAATCTTATTCAACATCAAATTGGTGCTATTTCTAATTGTTTGTATTGTGGTGAATTTCAAATTGGTGCTATAGAGTGTAGCTTTTACCGTTGCTCATCGATCATCATGATACAAAACATGCACTTAATTTACATGAGCTCATTTTCTTAGGCAGTTTGGAGAGAAGAGAGTGCTTTGGGGTGGAAAATATAGAGAAACATGGATAAATTTTTCACATTTTTTGAAAAAATATTTTTCTAAAAGAATGATAAATTAATGTTTATGATTAATATATTTTTAAATTTTAAGAATATTTTAACAATATAGATTGAATCGGAATAATTTATATAACCTCTCCGAAATCCTCACCCAATATAATATTTTAGTTCCTCCAAATAATGAGGTTTTATATAATGAAGAAAATTTAACTTCTCAAAGTCTTTCATTTCTTCAACTTCCTCCTTCTTTTTTCCAAAGTCCTCTTCTTCCTTCCCCTACAAACTCGCAATCAAAGTGTTATGCATTCACTATTGAGGCCCCAGGCTATTTTTATTTGAAAAAAAAAAAGTTTGATAGGGGGATAGAAATTGAAATAGAGAATGGTAGGAATAACAAAACCCAAAGTTATTTTGTAAATAGATATCGTCTGCTTGGGCTCCATAAATGGGTGATCTGGTCTACACTCTACAACCACCAATAATTAATTAAATGGAAAGAAAAAAAAGTAGGAAATATTTTGTTTGTGACATTCACCATTTATAAGATACCACCTATATTAAATTTTCATTTAAAATTATTGTATTTATTATATTAGATTTTTTTTCTAGTAACACTCGTAAATAATTTGTGACAATCAAAGTGTTCTGCATGTATCACTCAAAATTTGTGAAGATATGTCTGGTGTGTCACATATTCAACAACTCCTTAGCTGTGCTGTGCCTCTAATAAAATGTACCAAAAAAATATAAAAATCCAATACACTATGCTTTTTCATGTGATAGCAATACCTCAGTGGTGAATGGAACAACAGAGTCACAAGCATAATCCAATAAGCACCACTCACATGTATTATGTGGTGCATATCCACTTAGTTATATTGCAGCATAATCCATAACATTATGTACCTTACCACTTTCCAATTCAGTTGCAAATTCCAAACCATCCATGTCTCATTTCTATGATATAAACTGTCATAAATTATATATATAAAAGTATTAATTTCCTTTTAAGAAGCTTGGTATTAATTTCTACAACTCCATGGCCTCCTTAATGCTTAGTGGTGCTGAAAATACAAAGGTTATTAATAGCATAGTTCCATCTGGATTAGGTAACTTTCACAACAAGTGTTTCTTCAGAAATAATGTAGTTTCATATGTCAACAAATACGGTGCAAGAAACTTGACACCGCGATGCAGCATCTCATCCGCAAGGCCTTCTTCTCAACCTAGATTCATCCAACACAAGAAAGAAGCATTTTGGTTTTACAGGTTTTTGTCTATTGTATATGATCATATAATAAATCCAGGTCATTGGACTGAAGACATGAGAGACGAGGCACTTGAGCCTGCTGATTTGTATGACCGGAAAATGCGAGTTGTGGATGTTGGAGGAGGAACTGGATTCACTACTCTTGGTATAGTGAAGCATGTTGATGCTAAAAATGTTACAATTCTTGATCAGTCTCCTCATCAGCTTGCTAAGGCTAAGAAGAAGGAAGCATTGAAAGAATGTAAGATAATTGAAGGTGATGCAGAAGATCTTCCATTTCCAACTGATTATGCCGACCGATATGTTTCTGCTGGAAGGTATTGTGTTGTCACAATTTTTTCTTCTCAATAACTTTGCACCCTTCATTGTATATACTGCAAGATTTATGGTTGATTGAATTAGTCTTATTTTTAGTTAAAAGACTAGGTATGTGTTACATGGTACGGTTGGACTCAAAATTAAGGCATGGTTGGAGAATAACTGATAGTTGATGGACATTTGAGCTTTACAAGTCAAATCATATTCAAATCCTAGTCCTATGATCGTAGGACAAAATATTTACAAAATGAAAAGACATCTTTTATGGTAACTAAATCTTTTTGTTTTACTAAATAGAAAAATTGGTTCTCGAAATCGTAAGCATCGATCAAAATAGTCCTTCAATTCGCAAATTGGCAAATACATCATTGAAATTACAAAATGTCATTCGAAATAGTCACTTTATTAACTCACTAGGGACTAATTTTTATGTGAAATTTAGGTCATCTCAAGAAGAAGAAAAAGATTGTTAGTAATTGCAATTGTGCATGAACTAATTATTGACAAATTAGTCTTTAGTGTGGTGGCCTTGATATGGAATCAAGGTGGAGGAGCCACATATTTGGTGGAGGTGTCGTGTCATAGTCTCTAGCGGTAAAAGGAGGCTTGCTTTTTTGACATCCATCGTTTCCTAGAAACATATGGAAATGACCAAAAAATCCAGCGGTATGTGTTTTTAGGAAACAATGGATGTCAAAAGAGCAATTCTCTGGTAAAAGCTAGCATATGGACTATTTTGACAGACACTTAACAATTTTAGGGATGTATTTGTCAATTTTGCAAAAAATAGACCAACATTTTCAATTTTGATGACCAACTTATCTTTTTACTCACTTTTTAAACTTCATATTAACCAGCCAAGCAAGCAAAAATATAACAACACTCTTTATGATGATATGTTAGCATCGTTTACAAAATAGCTAATTTATCTGTATTTCCTACAAATTGTGCCATTGGTCTCTCCTTATGTATCAATGTAACATAAGATTATATGTTGTTCAGTATTGAATACTGGCCTGATCCACAGCGTGGCATTAAAGAAGCATACAGAGTTCTGAAAATAGGAGGCAAAGCGTGCATTATAGGTCCTGTATATCCAACATTTTGGTTGTCTCAATTCTTTGCAGACATTTGGATGCTCTTCCCTAAGGAGGAAGAGTATATTGAATGGTTTAAAAAGGCTGGTTTCAAAGATGTCAAGCTGAAAAGGATAGGTCCAAAATGGTATCGCGGTGTACGGCGGCATGGCCTCATCATGGGTTGTTCTGTCACTGGTGTCAAGCCTTTATCAGGCGACTCTCCCCTTCAGGTACTATAGAATAAACCTTCTAAAGTTCTTCTTTAGATATCAAAATTCATCAAGCATTATTAAGTTCTTCTTTGTATGCATGTCTTTATGTAGCTTGGTCCTAAAGTTGAGGATGTACAGAAGCCTGTAAATCCATTGGTGTTTCTCTCAAGGCTCATTCTTGGTACAATTGCAGCCACTTACTATGTACTAGTTCCAATTTACATGTGGCTTAAAGACCAAATTGTTCCAAAGGGCAGGCGTATTTAATCAAAGATTGGAGAATCAAGTAAAGTTGGGGTAGGAAATGGTGGTCAAGTTCTGATGATTGATGTTCTCAAGGCTTTACTTTTCAAAATTAATGGCCAGGAATTTTGCCTTCCTTGATGTTAATTTGTTGACATGTTCTGGCATAGTCAACTGCCTCTTAAATTTTACTATGATTCTGAAATGGATATTTTACTTTGAATTCAAGCATCAATTGTTTATGTAGAGGTTAGTCAGGAAATGTTTCTGCAGCAGATAAGCCAAGTTTATCAGATAGGTATAAAACATGTGCTGGCTCTCATGATATCTGATTTCATGTTTGGAAGAATCATCTAAGTATATTGTTTGTGCTTCTGTGATGTTTTGCTTGACAGTACAAGACAAAATGACCATGAGTCAATGTTTGACCACATCTAGATACAACGGTATTGAATAATATATGTGACCATGTGAGATTTTTTCAGGTACAAGATGCGATGATTATTCTAATTACTTACATTTAAATGCTATGGCTTATTTTCTTTTCTAACCATCATCAGTAAGATTTAACTGTACATAATTCTAAGGATCATTCCTGAACAAAGAGATGCTCACTATTAAGTATTTCTTCGGATATAAATTGTTTACTTTCGCCATTCTTAAATAAATATTTCAAACCGATCACTATTATATACACCCAACAAGGCAAGGAAACACAGCCATAAAATAGGCTAATTGATGAGAGGAAGCAGCAAACAGATAAAAGGAAGTGACCAAGGTGCATGCAATGCACAGGCTTCTTTCTTTAACAATTTGGGAAAATGTGTGCGACTTAATAGATTACTGAATAATCTTTTTCTGCACAGCAATTCATACACACACTAGCCTGGATTGATTCTTTCTTTGAAATATAAATGATACATATATTTTTGTCACTTGTCACAATAATACAATTCATTAAAATAAATGTCATCCTTAGTTTCCAGCAAACCCACATCATGCTTTGCCAGTTACTCGCCCGGCAATCCATCCAAGACCATCATAAAGGCCATCTCCTGAGAGGGCACTGCAAGCTTGTATATGCCAATCATGATCCTTGATGCTGTGAAGTGACAGAGCATCAGTGATTTCAGCAGGAGTCATAGCATCCTTGATATCTTGTTTATTAGCAAAGACAAGGATGACTGAATGTTGTAAATCTTCATGACCCAGCAACCTGAAAAGTTCATCCTTCATTAAAGAGATCCTAGCTCTATCACTGCTGTCAATCACTGCAATTACAGCATGAGTTCCTCGGTAATATGTTGCCCATGATGTCCGGAGTCTTTCTTGTCCGCCAAGATCCCAGACCTGAAATGAATGACAAATTCGAGTGAGTAAAATCTCATTGTGCATAATAGTAAAGCTAGGAAATATTCCGTGTACCAAATGTAGTTTAAAAACACATGCATACATGGATTATTATCAAAAGAATCAAAACTGAGTACTAAATTAGAAAAAAATTAGGTTGAAAAAAATGGTTTCTAAATTAAATTATAATCGTGCTACTCAATTTTGTTGGCTGCACTGTGTTTTTTGGGTAGAAACGAACACGCACTAAGAATGCCTGCCCTCTTCAAAACAAGAAGACTCAAATGACACTCTTGTGCTAAAAAAAGAAACATTTCTTGGCCCTAAGAAAATTTAAATGGTACCCATGTTCATTTAGAAACACCCAAGCAGGAAAGATCGAATGCCAAAATCGTGGTGAGTGGTAGTAAATAAAGGATAGCCTGCAGCCAAGCTTCTTACAAGAGAAGTAGAAATTAATGCTTTGAAAATCGGACTGGAGATCAAACCACTGAAGCTTCTGGATCATGATTTAATTGGTTCAACAGATAATAAATAAAGATAAAAGTTCATCATAATTCATACGACTTATTTGTATTTTTATATTTTTCCTTGCATTTTTTCAGCTTGGCCCCACTAAAGAATGACCACCAAATGTTTGGACTCATAAACCTGCTAGACTGCTGCTATCATAAGAAAATCTTGCAGCACAAAAACAACAAAAATGCGCCGCAAAACAAAATATCCCCTAAACCAATCCAACCCTAACCTAACTACGACAACAATGCCATCCAACAAATTCTACTCACTTTAAATCACAGCTAAAACAGTTCTGCAGTGCAACAAAAGCCAACTCCAACAGATTGCAAACCTTCAACTATCAACGATTTAACTAATTAATTGGGGGTTTTCCTTGATCTTAATTTCCTCGGTAAACTTGAGTTTTCCCTACATGCATTCCAGCCCGTAGCAGAATTTATCAGCGATTGTGACTTAATTTGTTCAACCAGGGCAGAGTGGCATTATGGTGTGAAAACTGTGTGGAAGACGATGACACACTGAGGGTGTGGAAAAACCAAGATTTGTGGCATGGAACGGTGGAAGAAGGAACGATGAAGATAAACGGCAGACAGAACAGCATGGAAAAAGGGGAACAACAGTGAGCAAGGCAGTGTGAGGAAGAAAACGATTGAGAGAGAGAGTGAATTAGATGGACTGACTGGCTTGGAACCAAGTTCGGTTCCCGGTTCTACCGGCTAGCCAATTATGAAAACATTGGTAAAAATTGTCCAAGACAAAGTTGTGTCGGGTCCTAGAATCCGAATATTGATAATTTACTATAGTAGTAAAATGGCAATCTGAATATGATTCAGGGAGAAGTATTTATACAGAGCTGAAGCTGGTAGAAACGAGAAATAGATCAGCTACTTCCATATTAGGAATCATGATTCATGAATAACTAAACTAATAATTGTTTTAACTACCGACTGAAAAGACCCAAATTGCACAGTCAAAGACCAGAATTTTTACTTCTGCGGGGAAATATGCACTTGATATTTTGGAGGAAACAGAGATTTATACCGTAAGCTCATTGGTTCGCATACTGTCCTAATACTAAAATCATGACATATCAGGAGGGGAAGCCTTTTCAGACCATGGTAGACGGTGAAGATTGGTTGGAAAATTAATCTATCTTACCGTGACTAAACCTGACATGCCCTTTGTCATCATTGTTGTGAACCAAACACTCAATTCTCTTTGTGATAGTCATTGGAATGCAATAGCTTGAATCCTGAGGTATATCAAAGGGTCTCAATGGGAAAGGATCAGTCTATGAGAAAAGAGGCCACACTAATAATGTTGCATATTTAAATACAAATTGGGCTAGATCTAGATGTCCTAATAATCGATGGTTAGCTCTGGTTACTATGTTCTTGTTGGAGAGAATCTAATATCATGGGAAAATAAAAACATGATGTTTTTGCTAGATCTAGCTGTAGAAGCATAAAACCGGGTTATGGTTCTTACTACATTTGAACTTATTTGGTTGAGAAAACTCATCTGTAAGTTAGAAATTATGTAAATTACAGCCAACATGTCTCTTTCGAGACGACCAGTAGCCTTACATTTACATATTGCATCATATACGGTCTTCCATGACCAGGGTATGTTTTATGATTTTTCCTTGCAAGGCAACTATGATAAGACTAAGAGAAAGTAAAGAGGGCAACCTTTGTTTGAGCTGCCCTGTTTTTCGTTCAAATCAATAATATATTTATCCCAACATGGACATACGGACTACACACATAGATTCATTGTTGTCCATGAGAAGATTGTCTATGAGGATATTGTTATTTGTTACGTCTTATGTAAACCCTAATGATCAAATGATAGATGTTTTCACCAAGTCTCTAAGGCACGATGGTATCTTACATTTGTACCAAGCTTGATGAGTGTGAGATTACACACCAGCTTGGAGGAAAGTGTTGAGATATGTTGGAAAAATATAAGAGTTAATGATGCACTTTCCAAGTAGTGTAGGATAGATTAATTGGGTGGAGACAGAAATAGTTCAAAGAATCATACAGAATAAAGTAATCTTAATTAGTTACCTCGTAAATTGTACTTAGACTTTATAGGCTTCTCTATTTCTGATGGATATACATACGTATCATACGGCAAGAGAGTTGGGTGTAAAATGTGGTTTTAATCGAGAATATTTCAGTCGCATTTAATCTTCTATTCTCTTAATTTCAAATGATCCAATTATCATAGTTTCTCAAGATCCACGTCAATGGAACTCCAAATGAGGAACAAATTTGAGTTTGTTGACGGTACCATCAACAAACCATCTTTGATTGCTGATCCACTGAGTCGTGAGTCGTGCCTGGAAACACTGTCATACACTTGTCTAATCTTAGTTGAACTTGAACCATTCAATGTCACAAGAGATTGCTACCAACATCATTTGGATTGATGGTGCATCAAAAGTTTGGCTTGACCTCAAGAAAATATTCTTCAAAGTGACTGATAATATCTCAAATTCATGTTGATTTGTAAGCAATGTTTCAATCACGACTTGTCCTCTACAAAATTAAAGATACTGGGGGACGAACATTGCAATTTGTGGCGGTGATGGACCCCTTAACTTCTAGCAATAAGGTGTTCTCAATGGTCATCCAAAAAAAAAAGACAATTTTAGATTGGAACATTTACAAATCCAACTATTCTAGCAATCAATTTCCAAACTAGCTCTTACCCCAGCAACTCAAGGTATAGGTCGTTCATCTCATGGTAGTCCAAAACAGTTCAATGGTCAAAATACCTCTCAAAAGCAGTGTACACATTGTGACAAATATAGGGCCCGTTTGTTATAGCTTTTTTCAAAATAGATTTTGGTAGTGTAATGTGATTTTGTTATAATTTTTTTAACAAAGAAATTTTCAAGGAAAGCTTCAAATGAAAAATCCGTTTGAATAGTTTATCTTAAAATGTCATTCTAAGTATTTCATCATTTGGTTATAATTTTTTTTATAGTAAAATTTTGAAAAAAATCTCTAAAAAAAAAGCTATTTCAAATAGCTTTTCATAAAAATCATTTTTGAAAGATGTCATTTTGAAAAAATATGTGATTTTTACTATGTAAAATCTCGAACAATGAATATTTAAGTTGGTGAATGTCAAAATCTCTTTTTTAACTTATATCAAATGAGTTTGAAATAACTTTTACTATTTTTGAGTAAATTTCAAAAAAAATCCATTTTTAAAAATACAAAGGAAAATCTATTTTTTTAGAATCTAAAACAAACGGGCACATTGTGGACACTTTCTTTTTGAAGAACGGATTTCCCTCTAGATGTAAGTCCTCAAAGACGGCCAATCAGGTTGCAACTACAGCAGCAATGAAGATTGGCCACACAACTTCTATACAAAGTTTAACTAATAAGAAAATTCCAGCTCTACTTGCATTGCTCCCCACGATCAAACCCTATAGCCACTGCTCATGATTCTAATCATGCTAGTTCTCACAACATCACCATGTCACCCTGACAACAAAGTAAAACCAACAAACCATAGATCTTACACTCAAGTGTTACAAATGACATAGTTTCCTCCTGATCTTTATAACACTATTTATCCTATACCAATTCTTCTCCCTGATGGTTAACAAACCACAACAACCAAATATACAGGAACAATCTTTTCAATCAACCCATTAGTTCCTTAAAATTATCTCGTATATTCCAATTTTTATTTAAGTTATGTCACAACTTTTGTTACAAAACTAACAGATATGAACGCTAATATTTGCTTGAGGGTGTTCGCGGTAAATATTTTATAAATCCACTAGAAAATTTGATCAACAATAAAGATAACATTGATTAATTTAAACCCTAGAAGCAAGCAAGATCAACAAAAACATATAGTATAGTAAAATGATGATAAACTGGTAAGGGAGCTGACCTCGAATCGAATGTTTTTGTAGACGAGCTCTTCGACGTTGCTACCAACAGTAGGGTTAGTAGTAACAACCTCACCAAGATGCAATTTATAAAGAGTAGTAGTTTTACCAGCGTTATCCAAACCAACAACAACAATCTTATACTCTTTAGCAGGGAATAACATGAACCAGAATCTAGACATCATTGCCCCCATCCTCCCTTTAATCAACTACAACTATCTACTTCCCAAATTAATTAATTAATCAAACCTGAAGTGAATAATCACATAATCAAATCAAACAATTAGAAAAATATGAATTTGAATGTAAATTGCGTTGGATCGAATTTATGATTACAGATCGATGGAGAAAGAAAAGGATCGAACCTGGGAGGTAGCGTTGTTTGTGTTGCGATTGTGAAGAGAATTAGAATGGTGGGAATTGGAATGAACACCGATTTGATTTGGCGATTTGGGAACGAATTTTCCAATTTTGATCGTTAGAAGAAAAGAAGAACTATCTACGTCATATAGGAATATTGAATAGTAGCCACCCCAATTTTTATTTCTATATATTATCGTCTTTCTCCTTACCACCTCTGCTATAATTAATAGACATAGCAAATGTTTGAATCGAATGTTTTTTTTTTATAAAAAAATAAATAAATGTTTACTCACTAAATTACTTGACAAAGAAAATAAAGTTTTTCCTTTTATTTATCATAAAACTTAATATACAGAGTGTTGTTGTTAAAATAACTTACACATGTTTTGTAAAAAAAAAAAACTTACACATGCATACAACGATATATTATTAGTATGACAAATCATATATAATCAAACAATTTGGCTCAAATAGTTGTGAGCTCTGTTAAAAATGAATTGTTTTTTATGTAAAAAAGACAAATTATGTGTTTCTAATTTATTATTAAATAAGTTACCTAAATTTATCTATTTTTCCACCCCTAAATTCATCTATTTTTCCAATGGAAATTTTTTAATAACTTAGAACAATACAATTAAAAAATTAATTAAAAAGAGTTGTACCAAAAAAAAAATTAAAAAATTAATAACAAAATCTTCCTACTAATTGAAAGTTTAGAATTGCCAAATACTCTAGTTAAGTGACAATTGTCATACTTGTCATAATACTAAGTTTGCTTTATTATTATCTATATATACGTGGTTTGCCGGTCTCCTATTCAATTTCTCCCTTGACTCTCCATGCAGGACTGCTTCGTTTGCAATAATCATACGTCTTAGTGCTATCTCTTGGATGAGTTTCTCAAATACATCTAAAACAAAGGTAAAATAATACATGCTTAAGGTTGATCTTTGGTGCAATCGTATTATCATGGAAAAATCGTCAATGCTATCTCTTTTTTTCCGTAGTGTTTTTCACAAAACCTCTCTAGACACTCTATTTCTCTAAATCAATAAAAACTAAATGTAAGTTTTTTTTATCCGATCAATATCATTTCATCATACACCTAAGCGATTTCATAGTCGACATTTCAAGCATAAATCGAAATTGGTTATGAGTGAATAAAACCGAGTAAATTAATGAATTATTGTAAATTCGGCATGGCAACACCTCGTGGATTCCGCAATCTAGTGACAAGTACTAATAACGTCAAATCACATCTCCTACTCATCAACTCCCATGTTCTGTTCGCCCTCGTTATCTCCGTCCCCCAAAATCACAACAACAACAACACAGTAAGTATCAGAATTCAGAACACAACTTCACTTCCAGCATCAACTAAAACAACTCTCTTCATTCTCCATCCTTCACCACCATGTCAGCTATTCGCACCCTCCATTTCCAACTCTTCACCTCCCCAACCACAACCTTCCACAACCACACCCCCCACTTCCCATCTCCAACCCTCTCCTTCCCCCTCCGCCGTTTCCCCACTCTCCGCGCCTCAACCTCCCACCTAACAATCCCCGACAACAACGGCGCCACACCACCACCACCACCACCCTCAGATCCAAACACAATTGAAGTCGACGCAGTCACCGAAACAGAGCTCAAAGAAAACGGTTTCCGCAGTACAAGAAGAACCAAACTCGTCTGCACTATTGGTCCCTCCACATGCGGCTTCGACCAGCTCGAAGCTCTTGCTGTTGGTGGAATGAACGTTGCTAGAATCAACATGTGTCATGGTACACGTGAATGGCATAAAAATGTTATCGACAATGTTCGTAGACTTAACCATCAAAAAGGATTTGCGGTTGCGATTATGATGGATACTGAAGGAAGTGAGATTCATATGGGTGATCTTGCTGGTGCTTCTTCTGCTAAAGCCGAAGTATGTATACATTTTTTGTTTTAATTTCTCTTATTGAATTTTATTACTTGTTTTGAAAATTTGGTTTTTGTTATGATAAATTTTGTTGTCTATTGTTGTTTAGGATGGTGAGATCTGGACTTTTAGTGTTAGAGCATTTGATTCCACTCTTCCAACTCCGGAACGTACCATCAATGTTAATTATGAAGGTTTTGCTGAAGGTTAGTTTCATTTTCTTTGTCTTACAAATGTTATTTGAAGTTTTGAACATCAATCCGGGATAACAAAATTCGACAAGTTTTTAAATGGGTGACGCAAATTTAATATCCCACATTGCGAATGTTTCTGGGCTGTCGGATTTGAATGCATCTGTGGTTGGGCACCCGCATCATTTGAGCTGGCTTTTGGGAGTGAGATCAAAGTTCATTTAACATGGTATCGGAGCCGGTTTAAGGACCACAATGTGGGAATTAGAGTCAGTATCCACTCTAGGCATGAGAGTGAGTATTGAAGATGTGTTGGAGTCCCACATTGTCAAGGTTTCCGGACAGTTGGATTGGATGTATATACGTGGTTGCACACTCTCATAAATTTGTTGTTAATTTAGTTAAATAGATGATTAATAAGTTGCGATACCTAATATATTTTATTAACCAAATCTAACACTTCATTAACATTAACCACATGTGTGAACTGATTAACCATTTTAAAAGTTGTTGAATATTCTTCTTCTAAATTGAGGTTCAAATAACATATATGTTTCATTAATCTGAATTATGTATTTTTGCCTGATTTTGTTTCCAATTGTTGTGTCGTTGCCAATAGATGTAAAGGTTGGGGATGATCTTTTGGTTGATGGAGGAATGGTTAGGTTTGAGGTCATTGAAAAGATTGGTCCAGATGTGAAGTGTCTTTGCACTGATCCCGGGTTGTTGCTACCAAGAGCAAATCTCACTTTCTGGAGGAATGGTAGTTTAGTCCGAGAGAGGAACGCAATGCTTCCTACAATCTCTTCAAAGGTTTCCAACTCCTTTCCCTCTTTTTTTATAATTATTTTGTTTGGATAAGTGTAGTGTTAGCTTTTCGGGTGGGAAATTACACTGTTGATGGAGTGCGATGTCTGTTTTTGTCATGAACTTTTCCTAGAGCTAAGATTAAGAACCAAAATTTGCTAATGTTGTTGTGTTATTAAATCCATGGCCACGGGTTGGAACAGCCGGTGCACATAGGCTTCTACGACCCCTAAAACTGAGAGTTTCGGGTGGATGGTTGGTTGTTATTACACATAATGTAATTCTTTTGGGCTAGCTCCTTAATCATGACGTTTTTGAGTTGTTTACCAACATTAGTGATTTTGAAACGTTTTATTATAATTATTGTGGACTAAATTTGGGCCCACTATAGGGATCAATTGCAATTGGAGCTCCATATTAAAGCTGAAATTTCAATAAGACCGTTTGAACGCGGCCCCTTTTAATTGTACCATATTCAGTTTAAATAAAAAAAAATCATGCAATTCTTTGATGGTCTTTGAAGTTGTGATCAAACAATCTTAGGAAAGTGTCCATTGTTTTCTCATCAATAAGTTCTAGTGTGTTACTTTCACTCCCCAACATTCATTGCCAGAGAGCAACATTGGTCTCTGCTTGTTTCTTCATAGTATTTTTTCTTTTGTTTAATATTCACTTTCTAATCATGAGTTATAACTATATCATTTCTGCATTTGGTCAACCCAGCTTGCATCTTATGCGTGACCTGACATCCCCATCACTTTATATGATGTATCCAAGCTATCTATGCAACTCACAGTGTGCCATGTTTCCTGATTTTTACCCCTTCAGGAAGTTACAGCAGTTCAGTAATTAGTACCATTCTCTAAATAACTCCTATATCTTTTAAGATTCAGAATGAATAATATTTAGAATTTTACTTCAGTTTCTCCAAATTATATGAACTCAGAATTCTAAAAACTTCAAACACTCACACAAACAAAATAGCACAAACGATTCATGAGCAATAAAATAGAACTAAGGAAGGATACAAACCTTTGTTCTACTGAAAAGACTTGTGCAAAACCTGAAAGAAGAGTAGATGTGCAAATAATGATGAACAAATTTACTAAATGGAGTACATGGAGAACAGAGTGGTGGGTTTGCCTATATTTGGCTAGAAACAATGCCAACGAACAGTAGGTTGGTGGTTTGCATGAAAACGAAAAGAGAGTGCAGTTGGTATTGCATGAATAAAGCCTTTGGCAAGGCTTCAGTATATGGACCACAACATCCAGGAATTACTGTGTTAGTGTGTTTGCAGTGTCATCATGACCTACTGATAACTTTGCTGCAAATCACATCCATAGGTCATTTGTCTGCAATTGTTTCCTCTTTTACTATTAAAATTTTGCTGAAGACTAAAACTTTAGAATATATGTTATCATGTAGAGCCTACGGCCTAGCAATGAAGGTACCTATTGGTTGTGATGATTCTTAAGCGTATCCCAATTTTGAACTACTATTTCATACTCCGTGTGGGCCTCAGAAACCATGCTGGCTATGAATAGATTGATTTTGGTTTAAATTGATGAGAGGCAATGTCCAAAGTCTCGAAAACTTTGGAGTTTGAACCTTTATAAGATGGAAAATGATTTACCATGGTGCATCATGGATCTGTCGTGAATTCTGTTATCATGAAAGCTTTGGGGTTTTGTGCTTTTATTATTTGTGTTGGATTTATAATGCTTCATACATTGGTGCTAAGTTTCCATTAGTAAAAATACTATCCATCCTAAATGATTTATTTTTTTCTATCTCATTTTCTATATCCAGGATTGGTTAGACATTGATTTTGGTATTGCTGAGGGTGTTGATTTTATTGCTATTTCATTTGTCAAATCTGCTGAAGTTATTACTCATCTTAAAAGTTATATTGCTGCACGATCTCGTGATAGGTATGTACCGAGAACTCCTTATTGTTTGAGAGTATCGTCATATAATTGCTATTATTAGCCCTCTATTATATGATAGTTACCACTCCCGTGTATTATATATAAGTATTACTCATATAAATACTTCAATGTTAAAAGTATGCTCATAATTAGAATTATAATGCATGAATCAATAGGGAAACATGCATGTTACCCCTTGATACGTATCCAATGAGTATCCTCCAAAAACTTTTCTTAAAGAGGGACATGGTTGTTGGTTATTTAGCGGTATGTACATGATCCCATATGATGATGGTGGTGAGTGACTTCTTGAATTGGAAGATTTGTCTCTTGGTGAACTAAACTTAGAAGTTATAAACTATGCTTTTTTGGATGATGAGAATGGGGAGTTGAATATGATACAATTAGTGTCAAACAATAAATTGCTAGCAATTGAATAGAGTATATCATACGTCTTTTACATAGGGCTGGCGATATTTTTTGCGACATTTTGACATTGGTTAGAGAGAAAAATACATTTTGTGATATATTTACTAGGAAAGAACATATTTTTAAAATGGTTAAGAGAAAGGTAAACCTGAGAACAAACAGCATGTAGAACAGAGCATAGTTGCAAGGCATTGCTGGAAAAGGCCGATGTTTGTCTAGAATGATACTGGTGAGCACTGTGTTGGAGGATTTTCATCTAAAGAGAAGGGAAGAGATGTGTATTTCAGTAGCTGAGCAAGGTTTTTGATTTCAGACCTTTTTTCCGAACATTGAATGGTGAAATGCCATTTTTATCCCTTAAAAAATGGCTCTGGTATTGCTCCATCCAATTGCACTACAATTTTGGTTGCCATAAATGGCACTGAAACACAACACAATGCATTAAAAAGCAGCCAGAGGGCGCTATGTGACGCCCTACAACTGCTACAGTACCAAAATGGTGCACTGTTAATAACTATTCCTTGTATTTGAAGAAGTTAATACTGATGGTCAAGACTGAACTGTAATGTGATGAATGTGGTGATACAGTGATATTTCAGTCATTGCAAAGATTGAGAGTATTGATTCATTGAAGAACTTAGAGGAGATCATTCAAGCATCAGACGGAGCTATGGTAGCACGTGGAGACTTGGGAGCTCAGATACCCTTGGAACAGGTTCCAGCTGCTCAACAACGGATTGTTCAAGTTTGCAGGCAAATGAATAAACCTGTCATTGTGGCCTCTCAGCTACTTGAGTCCATGATTGAGTATCCTACACCTACAAGAGCTGAAGTAGCAGATGTTTCTGAAGCAGTCAGGCAGCGCGCCGATGCTTTGATGCTTTCTGGTGAGTCAGCAATGGGCCAGTTCCCTGATAAAGCCTTAACTGTATTAAGGAGTGTCAGTTTGAGAATTGAGAGGTGGTGGAGGGAAGAGAAACGTTATGAAGCTATGCAACTCCCATCCGTTGGGAGTTATTTTTCAGAAAAAATATCTGAAGAAATATGCAATTCAGCTGCAAAGATGGGTAAGCAGTCTTAAATTATTGCTTTCTCTAGTTTCCTTTTTTTTTTCTTGCTGTTTATACTGTTGTTGCAAGTTATCTTATCTATCGAGATATATACTTTAAAAGTTCATAGTTAAATATAGGATGTTGCCGTGCTTTCTAATTCTGTTTGATAGTCACAGTAATTAATGTCTGTGTTTAAAGAAACTTATATGTTGAAAGACTTCATTTGATAATTCAGCATTGTTGTCTTTTATTTTCATACTATAATATAGAAGCTTGCTGTGTCCTTGACATTATTCGATAAGGAATCATGGTTTTCATATTTGAAACACTATCATAATGATTGATGGATTAACACACTTAACTCATGTATAAATTTCAATCTGTTTTCATGTTTAAGTGAAGCAAAAAGCTATTTTTTCGTTTGTGTTAGGTTTTGTTTGATTTGGAGTTGTTTAGGGGTGTAACTTTATATGAGTTTAAACTTTTGCAGCCAATAATTTAGAAGTGGATGCACTTTTTGTTTACACAAAGACCGGGCACATGGCATCTCTATTGTCACGTTGCCGTCCTGACTGTCCAATATTTGCTTTTACTACCACTCCGTCTGTGCGTAGACGTCTGAACCTCCAGTGGGGCTTGATACCTTTCCGTCTGAGCTTCTCTGATGATATGGAGAGCAATCTGAATAAAACCTTCGCATTGCTTAAGGCCAGAAATCTGATCAAATCTGGTGACCTTGTCATTGCTGTCTCAGATATGTTTCAGTCAATACAAGTGATGAATGTTCCTTAAGAACATGTTCCAAGGGTTCCAGGTTATCTGCTTGCTGTTTGTTCAAAATTTGGGATGCTGCTATAGTGCGAAAATGGAGCCGAGAGACTACATGAGCGAATTGTGGTTCTGTCGTTTTAAATCTGAAGGATTCGACTTGAGTTTGCGAGAATTTATGTTTATGCTACTGGAGTTTTATTGTAGAATTTGTAGTGAGTGCATACACCTTGAAGTCCTTCATATATATATTTCAATCTGGGGAAGAAATATAGTGCAATATTCACCCCTTTTAAGTTGTTAGGCACAATTGCATTTTCTGTTAGATTGTATCATTGTATTAGCTTTCGAGCCATGTTGAGTATAATGTGAAATTTCAATAAGATTACATGTTAGTTACTTGCCAGTGTGGGGCCGTGTAACATATGCTCAATGCATGCATGTTGCACATTTAATTTGTTTCTTTATTTTGTGTAAATCAGATATCTCTGGGCACAACCGAGAAATTAGTTTCTCGAGTAGGTAGGCTTATATGGACAACAAAATTCTCTTTTTAAGAGTTTTAATGTTGCTTCATTTTGAAGACTCCAATTCAAATTTGCGATTGTGACCACTAGTGTACCATCTTATTAAGTGTTTTTGGATATGTTGCAAATTTTCCATATGTGCCTTATTGCATGCAACCAGACAGTATTAGAATTTGAGATATTCCTTTTTTTTTTGTTTTGAAAAGGAGATATTCCTATTGTTATATATCAGAACTTATAAGTTATATATTCCTATTATGATTGACCAATGTAAATGTAGGTTCTGAAATATTTTCCCCACTATTTTTTTAAAACCATCTACACAAGGAAAAAAACTCTTTTCCTTGAGTTCGGATGGTAAATCTGGACAAAACGAAGAGGAAGGGTACGTTTGGCTGAAATAGTTTTTTTATAGAATCACGGGGAAGGGAAAAGAAAAAGAAGCTCCAAGCAATAGTTCATGCTGGCAAGTTTTTCTTTGGGCCCTTTTGTTTTCATTTAGTTACTAGTATTGATATTCTCCCTTTTAAAATTGTTCATTCCCTTAATTCAACATGAGTTAACTCACACTCAGCATTTTTCAGCGGAAGTTAACTCGCGCTGAATTAAGGCAATGAGCAATTTTAAAAGGGATAAGAGCTATTTTCTTTGGTTCCTTTCCTGGTGGGCAAAAGCTTGTAGAATGCACGCTACAAAGTCACTCAATCAATGAATGATTAGATCCTAAACATAGACTTCAAATTTGTATCTTTGAAGCGTTATGTCATTCTCAATTAAATTTCTCCAAGATTCACAAATTTATGCTTGCAAGAAACTGGTTAGACATTATCCTTGCTTTCACAACGTAGTGCTTGCTTTAGAACATTCTTTGCTTGTCAAAATTAAGCAGTTTTCCCTATAATTATGCATAATATGGGATTAGAAGAATAACATTATTCGATGTTTATTTTTCATGTACCTGGTCACAACTTAAGGCAAAAGAAAAATCATAAAATTGATGAATAAATTGTACTATAAAAGTTGTACCCAAAAAAATATTGTGCTATCAATCAAAGAGCACATTGTAAATGCACCGTGATATCGTTTCTAACATAACTTGTTTTCTCTTTTTCTTTTTTCAGATTCGTGAGTGGAAATCTGAAATGTGAGGCAAGGTTTTAAGCTTTCTTCACATGGAAGTTTAAAAAGCAAAAAAGTATCCGCATAAATAACTAACATTGACTTTGATGGGAAGTTGCATTACCATGCTTTATAATAAGGATTTCATTAGGGTGCATTAGTAATAGTATGTACAGGAATAGTAAAAAATGTATTAATATTATGACTTTTTTTTATTGAAGATAGCTATCAACATTTTTAGTTTTGATATTTACTTTTTCTATAAATACTTTGGTAAGCATGTACTTTTTTATTTTATCATGTTTAAATACTTTTGTAATTAACTAGTAAAATTTTGACTGGATCTTGTAAATATATTTCTATACAACCCTTTGCCCTTTGGAACAGGTACCTTCCTTGGCTCTTTAGTCTTCTAGGCCAACCCTAACCAAAAAAGAGTAAAGTACCAAAAAGGAAGAGATAAATAAAGACGTTGAACTTGGATATGTTAATTAGTTAGTGACCTTAAATGACCAAAGAGCTTTGAATCTTTTGGAACTTCATTGATATAAGTCATGTATATATGTGTGTGTATGTATGTGCAGTATGTTAAGTCTTTTAACATTCTGAAAAGTAATATAAGTACTCAAGAAGATGCATAGTTCTTTAACTTTTACAATTAAAATTCGAATAACGGGTACAATGCTTTTTTTGTTCTTTTGTCTTTAACTTAAACCAAAAAAGAACATAAAGATACACATAAAACAAATGAAAGAAAAAAAAGAAATAAATGAAAAAGACCCCACCATTTAATTTACCAAAAAATATGAAAGGAGAAAAGATTCTTATCTGTACATTAATTTGACATGTTACCTATATATGTCACTCAAGTTAAAGACATAACATATGATATGAGGTACCTTATACTATGCTCATATAATTTTAGTCAAATTATTTACATAACTAGATAAAATAAACTTATGCTAAATTTATGTGATGCACACCAGCTAATATGCATTAATTGGGTTTGTTAGTGTGTGAGAGTGAAAAGTATACAAGTGCAATCACTTGAAACCACATAGTAAAGTAGCTTTCAATATTTTGAAACCATACAAGGCCAATAGATTATTATTGAGCTCAAATTATCAAAACTCAACTCTATAATTTAATGGACCCACATTTGCAATTGCAAGTTGGGGAAAAAGATATGAATGTGACATTTTTATTTTTTTTAATCATCTATATGAAGGTGACATGAAAACTTTGAAGGCACCATAAACAACACCTGCTACACTACCAATTATTTTGGTCACTGACATATGTCATAAAATATTCCTATAGCTTATTTATACTCTTGAAGTTAATCCCTATGGTTGGGTTTGATTAGTAAATGTGTACACAAAGATTATCCAAACAGAATAGTTGATCGTCACACGTGTGAAGATATTCTTTGGTGAGGTTAAAATCACTTGATTTAAATCATCATCAAAACAAAAAAAAAGTTTATGATGGATCATAATGTTGTGAATTTCTTGCTATCATCAATATAAACGGGTCCCATTGGTAAAACAATTGAGTGGCTTATAGACTCATCATCAGCCATGACTCTTTCAGCCCATGTGTATCAACTCATCATATAATATAGGGGTTTTACTTTCAAACCGAACGAAATAAAAATCATAAAAAATCAAAAGAATATTAACTTTATTTTAAGAATTAAAAAAATATTATTGAAAAACAGCATAAAGCTAGTATATAGTGGGTGTTTGGTTCTTTAATAAAAATCACTACGATTGTATTAGATTTTTTATTATTCTTTGAAACCGAACTAAACCAAACTCAACCGTATATATAAATTCTAATATTTTTTGGCACAAATTAATATGATTGATAATAGATATGTTTTTTAACTTTTAATATATTATTTGATATATAAATATAAACTTATATGTAGGCAAAGATCGAACGAACTGATTAATCCAAACTACACTTAATTGGATTAGATCATATCAATATTTTCTTAGAGAAAACACTTGTAATACAACCGTAAACAATTCAATCAATTTTTCGGGAAGTCCGTATCTATCACTCTCACCGTGAAAGTAACGTGCATTTGGATGTTTAGATAAACATCGGTTGTGATGAAGGTTCTTCTTTGATTTCACATGAGTTTTGTCCGACTCATATAGGTTATTTACTTTTAACTGATCTTTGGAGTCGTCAATCATTTGATTTCGTTGTAATGTTTCTTGTTTTGTATTTCGACCCTTTTTGACACCACAAGAGGTTGTCACTATTTTGTAAAATCAATGCATACGTGGATGCTTTGACAAATATAAAGTGTGACAAAAATTCTTATTTAAAAAAAATTCTTATTTAATTTTACATGAGTTTTGTCCGACTCATATTAGTTATTTCCTGTAATTTTTTTAGATGTCACTCATTGGTTGATTTCACTCTAATTTTCCTTTTTGAGATTAGGTTCTCTTTGTAAAAAAACAAAAAAAAAATGGCTTTGTATTTTAGTAGAAAAACGTATACCACAAATTAAATAAAGGGTACAATACAACGTTAATAAGAAGCCTAGTTTTTGGTTTCTGACATGGGAAAATCAGATAACCGAAACATGAATCCCAAAGGTGGTTTTAGTGACTGAGGCATCATGTCTTGTATGGCCTACTCTTATCATACACTTTGTGTCCTTATCAGTCATCATCTCACATTTTATTTTATATGTATTAATAACCAATATTGTTGAGACACAAACTTTTGTTGCAATTGATACATACAAATACTAACATCTCTATAGTTTGAACAACTCATGATGAATCCTATTTATCATGATTATAGTAAGTACACACTGCACTCATTTGAATGTGATGTGGTGTGAGTTGATCACTTGATCATATTCACAACATATACATTTCAAAAATTAATTAATTTTATGCACACATCAAATAAATAAATAAATAAAAAATCTTCAATTTGATTTGATTCAATAAGGAATTAAATTCAACACAAGATAGAATTCAAAATCATGTAAGAAGACTGAACAAGCTAACATAATGATTGCATTAGAATCATTATATAACATGTACCTATAATATTCACAAATTTATATCAGCAAGGCACAGCGATAACATTATATATAAATAATAATAATACTGATAAGAAAGAGGAACTTAATTTAATTAATAAATAGTCTTTTGGACAATAGTTGCTATATCCATATCAATTAGTGGAATTAACAAGGTCAAACAAAGCCTACTTTATTTTATTATACACCTATGAACAAATCAAGTATCTACAATCAAAAAATGTGGGACCAATTTCATGTGACATGTAGTATCAAATGATATAAACATGACACTGGTGATAGTTTTTCTTAGGTGAGCAAGATATACACACTTGACTTGGTATACATGCAAATGCAAATACTAAATGGTTTTGTGGTAGGCCAACAATTGAGATACTTTGGGGGAATATGGACAGTGACAAAAAACTGTGTCTGACAATATCCTCTCTACTTAGCTAAGTGGTTAAATGGTGGATGATTGGCTCTTGTTTGTTTAGTTTTCGGTTGCTTCTGTGGTGTGGTCACCCACTTCTTTTACCATCTACATGGTTGTTTTTTAATTAATCACTACTTATTTGTAATGTATTTGTTTAAGTTTGATGACTTTATAATTTGATTGGTTAGCTAAATCAAAGAAAAGGACAAGATTGTGCTGTCTAAGGATAAGATTATATATGATACATTTATAAAAAAAAACAAGAGAAGACATATTCATATTTTTCTATATTTGGTGATGTTGAATATAGTTTGTTATCTTAACCGATTCATATTCATGAGATCGGAGGCATTGGTTATTCGGAATATGCTTGGAAGTTAAATAAAGTTTATTAACTATTTAAACTTAGCCGCTTGATTACACATATATTTGCACCTTTCCCACATTAATTGTTTTTGGGTGGGAGTCTAGTTATACTTTTTTTAGTTTAAAAAAACTTAGTTTCGAAACTCATGCTAGATGTAGAGATGAAGAACATCGTGAGTTTGAATCCGCATCCAAGCAAAGAAAATGTCGTCGTAATTTTTTTTACCAATTGAGTTACTCTTAAGAACTCTAGTTTTATTTTTTATAAGATAAAAATTTACACCAACTAAATCTTTTCACCTACAAGAAAATATCAATTTATTCATATTTAAGGGATGAAAAGATTTCAAGTAATTGTGACAATAGTGCTTATTTAGGTGTTGATTGGAAGATGATGAGTCACATGATGCATGTCAAAATTGTTACTTCTACTTCATGTGAAACTTGATAAATTTGAGAAAACGCCAAATAAGTTTAATCTGCATACTAAATTGGAAGACAAGCAAAAACATGGTAGCTAGTTTACTTTGATTGATCTGGATTATTCACCTTCAATGGAAAATATGACACAAGATCTTCCTACACAAAAAGTTAAGAGTATTTCAATAAAGAGAAAATTGAAGGAAACGAATATAGTAAGTATATGAAAACTAACTCAAACCCACTTATGGTTAGTAAATTGAAAATGAAACAAGAGGTCCCGAAAAGAAGTTGATGCCTGAAAATTAAGTTCTTTAGGTAATTTTCACATATATATTAAAAAAAATTAGTAGTATAAACAACGTGTATATTTATTTCAATTAATAATAATCAATGTGTTCGTTTTGTCTTTGAGTATTGCTAAATTGTCATTTGTATTTAGATGTGTCTAATTATTCAATTTTCATCTTCCAACATTCGTTAGTAGTATTAGTTAGAGATATATTTAGTGACATTTTTTTTTTCTTCTTTAAAATGTGACTCATGATTAGAGACATACACCTTCCAGTCACAAATATAAGCAAAAATCAATATGTTAGATTCATTTGTTAAATGATGTATGTTGTCTACAATAAAGACTACATACATCATTAATTGAAAGAATCTAAAATATAGATTTTTTCTTATAATAATGATGTAGGTAATAATACACTTCTATTTTTAACTTTTCCTCGACAAATCATTTAATATAAAATTTCCACCTCTTTCTGATTTCTATCTTTTGATGAAGTTTTCTTTTATTAGAGAGTGAAAATTGAATAGAAAGTCTCACATTTTCACATGCTTAATAGAACTCAAATATTCAATAATTCAATACCTTCAAATTTTGAGTGATGTGATGTAGTTGCTCTTGACTCAATGTAAGCACCTCTCGATGTAGGGGAGTATTTGGATGACATTGTGGTTGGTAACATTGTGGTTGGTGATATTGTGACATTGGTCAACTACAATGTCTCAAGTGTCTTTCTCTTTCACAATATTTTTTTGTTTCTTTATACACGTGTGACATTGTGGTTGGTCAATGTCACCAACCACAATGTCACTCAAGTATTAACCTTCAATGTTACTCCCTCCGTCCCTTAATACTTGACACAGTTGACCTTATTACGCATGTCAATGCAAATTTTGAGCTTAAATATTTTGAATAATATATTAAAAAAATTATGAAAATTTAATATTTTGAAAATACTTATCGAGACAAATCTAACGACATCTTATATGATATTATTTATATTTGTATATTAGTAGAAAAATATGATCAAAATAAGTTAGGTCAAAATTACACATTTTCAAATGGATCATGGAGGAAGATATTCTTCCTTCATCGGTCAACATCTTTGCTTTCCTTTTTTATTTTCGCTAAGCTTTCCCCAGAGATGTTGTTTCCAGATTGGAATAAAAATTTATGAATGAATGACAAAGTAAGCCTTCATGTATTCTTAATTTGTATTCTTATGCGTCTAGGTTTGTGCTGTTTTTTCTACATGAAAATAAGCTTGTAGGTTTCGAGGGTATAAACGTTTACATTTACAGTATTTTATCGTACACATCATCATAACTTCATAAGCTATGTCGACACATGGAAGGAATTAAAAAATAAAGTTAGTTAAATAGTTTTTTCAAAGAAATCTCATTAAATAATCTAGTCGCGTATATAGATAGACTTTGAATTGGTAAACCGTGTCCGTACTCATAATGGTCAAGGTACTTGATTCCTTATTTAGATTATAATCATTATTATTTACCGCATCGCTATGGGATTTAAAAGATGTCAACTTACATTTGTAAATAAGAATCTCTACTTATCGGTCTAATTTGGGGGATATGCGACTGAAGATTTGGGAGAAAGTCCTATTGAGGATAGTTCGGAGATAGGGATAGGGTTCATATTTTTGATTAGTCGAGATTCATTCTTTGAGAAATTCACTGAAATGCATTTTATATATGTATATATAAATATTTGATATGTTATGTTTTTTTGTCTTATCATACATCAATACGTGTAGAAGTTTCTTTTTATGTGATCTTTACAACAATGTGTTAATATTGTATTTGTTTTATGTTTAGATTTTTAATTGAATAATTGATTAAAACTAATATAAATTTAGGTACTTATCTTATGTTGATGGAGGTCCGCAGGGATCGAAGAATATGTGGGAATGAAAGTTGGAAAAAATTCTTCGAGACATGGATGAAGGATAATTTGAGTAGCGGGACATAGAGCAGTAGTAGAAGACATGAGCAGCTGTAGAGTGTCAACTTAGTTGGGATGACTAGTTGTTTTCTGATACCTTTCTTGCTCTTTTGATTCATAAAAAGACCAATTTTTAAGCGTATTAGAGACTACATTTTATTATTTGTAAGACCTAGCACAATCAGTTATATCGATATTGTTAGTTGGAATATCTTCTGTGGTATCTCAGGTTCGAAATTCAGGATCTTTCATTTTATATGTGTGTGTTTAGTTGTATTTGTCACTTTGTTTACCAACAAACAAAAAATACTGAATTTCATTTGTATCTTTATTAATTATGAGAAAAATAATATTAAAATTAAGTAAATTGATGAAATTATGGATATTATATGAGTTTCATTTAATAAAATAGAATTTATAGGAGATATATGAAACCAATTCCTAAAAAAATGAAATCAATTCATTTCAAGACATGCCCTTACTAAGGATATGTCTTTATTCAAGATAAATTATAAGGTAATTGTCAAATTTAAAACACCAACACTAATATATACCGATCATATTTATAAACAACTTTTGTTTCTTTAGATTCATTAAATAACTGATATATCTGTAATATAATATAGTTCATCTACATCACTTATTTAATCAATCTAAAAAAGTAAAAGTTATTTATAGATATGATCGAAAGGAGGACACGTCTTTTCTATTAAATCCAACCCCCCCTTTTTTTTTATCATAATGAAAGTTTTTAAACTTCCCACCAAATAAAAGAGTGCAACTTTTACTCATGTTTCACAAAAGTAAACCCGTAGTATAATTACAGCATTTGCATCTCCAAGGCTGATAACATTCCCGTGTTCCCAAAAGATATGCAATGATGGTATTTCTTTTTATCAAAAGAAATCTCAATAATTTCACTAAAGCACTAGCCACATCAAAGTTCTTATATAGGAGTCGTAAACTAAAACCAAGTGTTTAATAAATAAGTTAATCCATTGATCATGATTGTGTTTGCCTAATGGCCAACCTTTCGCTTTTTAGCATCCTTATCAGGAAAGAAGAGAAAATATACTCTCTCTTTTTTTTTTAAGAATTATGCTAACATAGTAAACGATTCCACAACTAGTACGTATTTATTAAAGAAAAAAATATTCAAAATTTTCAGAAATAAATTGGCAAAATTTTTTACATAACTTTTACTCCTTGTGATATCAAATATAAACAAAATAGATAGTTGATATATATAGACTAAATTTTTATCTACATCTATTGACCTTTTAACCATCTCTTTTGCTTATAGTTCATTCTGAATGAAGTATTTTATTTATATCTTGACATGTGTCATATGGGCACATCTTAAAATTTCCCTTTTATTAATTAATTTTTTAAAAAAAAGATGTTTCTTTAAAGAAAATTGTCTCTGAGACAATTGTTAATCAACTAAATATAACAAAAACTAATTTAGAAATTATAGAGTCAACCTTTTAAAAGGTTAAAAAATGCCCTTTGCAATATAAGATTCAAATTTTTTCTCATTTTCTTAACAAGTGCCATATATAATTTTTTTTAATTATTCTCTGTATTGTTATATATAAACAAAAAATAACTATGTTTCACACTCTTAACTTACGAAAAATAGTTAATTTTTTCAAAATAATAATAAAATGTAACTTTGTTTTTCAAATTGTCCCTAATGAGAACATGTTATCAGAAGAATAAAAGAATATCGAAGAGATTTAGAAAATATAACACTAAATATAATAGAAGTAGTTAACACATGCTTATTTTTAGACCATTAAATATAATTATTTTGTTGCTTATGTTCGAGATCACATGGAACATATCACTCCTGTGATCTCAATTATATGTAAAAAATACTAATATTAAGTAAAAAAAAAGTAAATTTAACTAATTTTCTATATTTATTTAATAATATAAGTGTGGTTTTTAGTGAATCTTTTATTTTCATAGAAAAAGTTTCTATCAAGGATAGTTTTAAAATACAATAATTTCTATTTTTTTAGAGAAAATAAATTGTTATTAACAACAACTCTCAATTAATATTAGGTTAAGGATTTTTACTTCTCATCGAGATGAAAGGGAGTATAATCCAAGTGATGTATGGTTGTTATAAGCTTGGTGTTATAGTAGTAATTTGATATGAAAAAATCGAGGTGAATATTTGTTATTTCTTTTCTTTTTAAAATGTAATGTCATTTGTTAATTTTTTTTTTTTATCAAGTGTCATTTGTCAGTCTAGTAAACTTCATTTTCTTTTTGGTACAAAATTGTTGGTCTCGAGGAGAGTACGGAATCATTCACATTGAACTCAAAGCAATCGCGCAAATGAAAGAGACATTTCACTATAATTTGAAACTTTAAGGCATTGAGTTTATGGGTTGACTCACTTATAAAATGTTCAACCTCCAATTTTTGAAGCAATATGAGACTTCTAACTCACATTTGCTACACAATAATCTCCCTCACAAGAGCGAGTCCATCAATTTATCATGCTCAACCCTCAATAATCACATACGCTACATGAAGTAGAAATAATAGTCCCAAGAAAGAGGGGTTTTGAATTTTTAAATTTAACCTACACTTGTGGTAAATGATTCTCGAGTTGATACTTGGAAGAAATAAAAACTTGGTTAAATTCTGAACATTCTGAAGTACGTTCAGAAGTGTTAGTGTAATAAATTATGGACAAAGTATTATGGTGTGTAAAGTGAAATTAAACATTAATGATGAAGATATAGAGTAAGGGTAGTGAATATTTAACACACGGGAATTATACTAGTTCATCCAATGCGGGTTAGTCCAGTCCTCACAACTGTGATATTTTCACCATGAGGCTTGATTTTCACTATGATGCTTGAGAGAGTCTTCTTAACTTCTAAACCTTACACTTCTACCACTAGGGACTTAACCTCATGTATTATATTAGCCTCAGCAGGCATACAAACTATATTATCTAGTCTCTGAAGGTAAAAACTGTATTGTCTAGCCTCGGTAGGCTTACACATGACTTTACACTTTTCTTTCACTCAATCTCACTCTACAAACTTAAGGCTAGTTGAGAATTTCTACACAATGTGACTTTATGACTTAAATCGGGAAGTAACTAGTTACTAATTAAGGAAACAAGTGACTTCATGACTTAAATCAGTTTGTAAAACTGCTGAGAGGGAGAGTGTGTTATGTGCTTTTAAGATTCGTGGATGGACGGACCTTAAAGAAGATTGGGACTACATTGATGGGAATTTAGGAAAGCTAACTTAAGTTTATGTTTCAATTACCTCTGAGACAATAAGACCCCACACTTACGTTTGTGTGATCATCATGTGCAACTCGACGGGTAGAGAGGAATGAGACCATATATCTGAGAGAATAAGAACTCACACATAAAGATCACCGTGTGATCAACAGGTGCAACTTGACAGCTGATAGGTAGTAAAACCCCACGAACTCATCACTTAGATAGATAAGGATTAATAACATGAATGAGACTTGACTATTATGTAATTCCAACAATTAAATAGAGAGGGTTCGAAGAATCATAACCGTCGCTAACATTCTGCATTCAAACAGATAAACTTTGTTTTGTTGCAAACAGATTAACTTTGCAAAACTCTAAACCCTTAACTTTTTTATTTTTATTTGTTCCCAAATAAGTAATGTGAATTGTTTGGTTGAAACGACAATCTTTGTGGATACGATACTCTACATATCTAAATCCGACCATCATTCATATTAGTCATCGGGAAAAAAAGCCTTGTTTAGTTTTTTTCAAAATTATATCGAGGTCATTTAGTTACTGCTTCAATATTTTTCTCCATACGACTTTTTTCTTCTTCTTTTTAAACCGTGACTTTGTATATACGGCATTCTTGTCGTCTTACTGACTTCCATATGTATTATTTTTAAAAATAAGGAACATTTAGATCCCTACTCATTTTTTCTTGGGACAATTTAGTCACAAAAATATAAAAAGAAAAGGCAAAATTGGTCATTGTTTTTCAATTTCTTCTTAACAAAAAATACTAGTATAAATATAAAATGTTTTGTAAATTTTAAGGGACTAAATTGATACTTTTATTCTTTGCCAATCATCTCCTCCATTAGACATAGTCGCTGGCATCAGTGATACTCGTCGAAAATGAAAGGGTGTGGGAGAAAACAGAAGCAAGAAATGAGATGCAAAACTGAAACAAAATGGCGTGTGTTTAAGATTTTTCAACTATTTCAATGACTGCTCATTTGACTCTCTTATTTTTTTTGTTTTGTTTGTTAAGAACCCATATTTACTTTTTAAGCATGCAAAGCAAGGCAAAAAACATGTTATGAATCGAACGAGTCTTTGGGAGGCCGAAAAGGCGAAATTCCTCTATTTTGCGTTAAACGGTTCATTCATTCTTTATATTCGTTAAACACGATCATTCATTCATTTATTGTGAAACCGTTCAATATCTTGTTGGGTTAAACATGTTTTTTCATACCTAGAAATATTAGTTTTTGGTCCCTAATGACCAATTTATTTTCGTACTAATGTCAAGGTTATGACACACTTCCATATTCATGATATGTCCAATTTTTTTTTTTTTGACAAATGATATGTCCAAATTTGAAAAATATATTATGTCAAACCTCTTTATATCCATATTATGTTTAAGAAATGTTAAGGACATATCCAAATTATGTTCACCATGGATTCAAAATGAAACTAAAAATTTAAGAAGGCGAAAAACACGTTTATTTTTTAATTACTAAAATCAAAATTAACTATAATTTGTGAGCGGAAAACGTGTTTA
>Ga0315915_1000494_pt1 | contig 40799 bp, 20 predicted proteins | sample MpolbnodulesMG_FD_207738 | JGI IMG/M metagenome (GOLD analysis project Ga0315915, IMG submission 207738) | Medicago polymorpha root nodule microbial communities from Los Angeles, California, United States - branched nodules | ecosystem: Host-associated > Plants > Roots > Nodule | place: USA...
TACAAAAACAGATAGTTTAGTTAGAAATCGTAGTTATAGTTGTGTCACTCATTTCATTGTTATAACATAATATGAAACGAGTAATAGAGTCAGAGTTAGATCCTAAAGAGCGCAAACAGTTCAATGAAGTTGAACCTCCCTAAAATATAGACCTCAAAAATAATTTATAGCTTAGTATCCTACTACCCCACAAATTACAAAACGCAACCCTATTCAAGCATCAAATAACCAACCAAAATTTTAAACAAATACTTCAAAGGAAAACATCCTAAGAACTAGTAAACTTAGTAAAAGCCTTAGTCACTTCAGAAACATCTTGCTAAAGCAATCTTCCCATGTAGAACCAATCTAACAGCAGTTTGAATCTCCTTCGAAGTATGAAATAACTTTTTTTTTTATAAACTTTGTTCTTTTGGACTATTTATTTTACAATTACAAAACACAATAACTTTTTTTTTTACTTCTTATTCTTTTAAGAGTATTTCTTGCAATTTTTAGCCCATACTTTTAGTATGAAATAACTCTAACATCAAACATTATAAATATTTGCACAAAAAATAAATTAAAACAAACATCATAAACATTTTTTCCTTTAAAAAAAATTATTTTTGCGTTTTTTTTTTCTACGAGCCTCTCTTTATTTTGAGAGTCGGGTCTCCATTTCCGTAGGAACGGCCCTGATCAGAGTTTTACCCTTTAATTTGTCCTTCAATTTTTTACCCTTCAAGTAGTACTGGTCTTACGAATTATTTAAGAATTTGAATCTTATATTACCAAAATGAAGGACGTATAAGTTAAAGAGTACAATTATCAAAATATACAATAGTAATTTGCATCCTCCCATCTTCGTACTTCTAGTTATCAATCTCATATGTTGTACAAAATCAGATAGTAAACATTACCAAAAAGATGAAGTGGGACGACGTGAGATGGGAAGACGAAAGTGGAGGATGCGAGCTAGCTGGAGCACAACAAGATGAATGACCGACAATACGAGTTAGACTTTGAGATGTTGAAATGATTGTTGGTCATTTCCAAAATAATGGAATCACTTTAGAACCAAAAGTTGTAAATATTCGTCAAAAGTTGTAACTCTTCATGAGAATCATTCATATACATTAGAACATTATCATTTATTGATAGATAATGAATCACAACGTTAATTCAAGTCAAAAATCTGATGTATATGATAGGTAAAGGGGTGTTTAATGAACCATAGTATTGATTCAAGTCAGAGGGGTGTTTTCTATCATGTGAAGGGTCATATAATGCACTATAAATGATTGCATTTGAGCATCAATTTGGACACAAAAAAAGACATGAATTTTGTTACATTAAGAACATAATTCTCCCTCATTCTCTTACTTTAAATCATCCATCAATCTATAATGCATGGGTGAATTGTTGGAACCATAAATTATAAAATATTGTTAGAGATACGTTTGGTGTGGTTGTGCAATACACATCAAAGAACTCATAGTATCCTGAAGGGAATTCGCTGGTCATTCTTATTGCATCCAATATACAGTTATTGGTGGGGACGAATCGAACCTAAAGGTTAGTGTGGCAATCCCATATGTTTTTAGTTTTACATGCATAACAATTAAACTTTTCAGATTTCAAGTGCATCAACCTCTTCCCAACAATCAAGTTATATAACAATGATGATCGAGAAGGCGGGAGAGAGATTTAAAAAAAATGTGTTTAATTTGACAAAAGGAAGAGAGAGATTTTAATGGAGGAAAAAAAATAAAGTTACATTTTTCACCTTATAAGTATTTAAGGTCATTCTTCAAAAAAAAAATTAAGATCACATTAATTATTAAGCTTTTTAAGTCTAAATTTAAACAACCTTTCTCTCCCCTCCATTTTGGAGGGAGCCAAAGTTGGCTTTGGAGGAATTTTAATACCCTCCCTTCCACTTCCACTTCCCCTTCCCCCTCTAAAAACCTTAATGAAACCATTAAAAGCTAAAACATATCCCCTCTCTATTCTACCGTAACCAAACAGATAATAAGCTTTGTTCATATCATGTCCCTACTTATTGAGTAATGATCCTCTTAATTTATAAAAGTAAATGGAGATTGTCATTAAGAAAATTATGAAAGAGATAGACATACAAAATATATGGTAGGTCCTATCATTAATTGAGTCCCACCATCATTAATTATTTTCAAATTTTATTCTGTCTTTATCTCATCAAACGGAAGAAATGGAGAAGGTCTTAACTGTAAAGGATCCTAACTCCAATTTTTTCTCAATTTTTTTAGGTTTGCGTAAGACCAACCCAAAGTTTACAAACATGAACGGGTTAATCGGCTGCATTTTGTGTTTTTAACCATCACACAATGTCCCCCTTCTAATCAGAAGTCTGTACAAAACATCATTTTTGAACCATCACCCACCTCCCTAACCAAGTTTTCTTCAAACCACCTATCATCCACCAAACCTTCTCCACCTCGCACACTACACACCTGGTGCCATCACACAAAAACACCACTCCCCCTTCCCTCACTCGACCTTGAAATAATCCATACCTTGCTACCAACACCTTATACCATAAATTGTCATGATCCAATTCCATCTTCCAACACCACTTCCATAAAATGAAATATTAAATTACCACAATCTCCTCACACCCAAACCTTTATTCTCATTATTGAACCAAATTGTATCCCAATTAAACCAAGGGATTTTCCTAATGTCCTCACCACCTAAGAAAAACATTTAAATAAAGATTCAAGAGAAGAAATGATACATGAGGGAACCTTGAAGAAGGAAAGGAAGTAAACTGGAAGAGAAGACATGAGACATTTCAAAAGAACCAGACGACCCCCAAAAGATAAATGACGGCTTTTCCACCCTGGAAGCCTCTTCCTAATTCCCTCTATCAAAAGATCCCAAAACTGCAACCTTCAAGGGGTCCCCCCAGACGGCAAAGCATGAGACATAAAAGGTGATTCATGTAACAACTTGTTTTTTCGCTAGAATTATTTTAATTATTTATTATGTTGTTTATATGTGTTTGTGTGTGATTAATTGTCTCCGTGTTAATTTTGTTCGGAATTGGTAAATTTTTGGCCTAGAGGTGTATTTTAGTCATTTTAGACTCAAGGGTATTTTGGTCATTTTGTGAGCAAGGGTAAAATAGTCATTTTTATTAAGAGAGTTATTTTTTGTGTTTTAAGTGAGAATTCTTTTTCAAAAAAAACTATTTTTACTAAGTTACTACTGAGTTGGGGTAATTATTTAGAGATGGTAATTATTCGTTATTTTGACGGTTTAAGTGTGTAGTAACTTTGGTGAATTAGTTGGTAAGAATATTGAGTTCATTAAGACAATTAGAGACTTAGCCTAATTATGTGGTGACTATATAAACACAACACTTGTGAGAAAATTAGGTCATTACATTCATTCACTCATTTCACAAACATTTTGAGAGAGAGGTAGAGAGAGAAAGTGGATCAAGAGGAAGAAAAGAGGGGAGAGAGAGAGAGAGAGAGAGAGAGAGAGAGAGAGAGATTGAAGACTAGGAGGTAAAGTGAAGTTAGGGTTTGGATTCTTGAAGATTGGAGGTAAGGGGGATGGTTTCTTTTCACTAATTAAGCTATAATCTCCTATTTTCAATTATGAGTTTAAGTGTTTTTGTGATAATTGTGACTTTTTGTGGTTTTGAATGATGAAATTCGTGCTCCTAATTCATGTGAATTTGTGGGTATGATAAACTTCATGAAATTGTTGTGTGAAGAGCTTAAACTTCATAGTTGTTGTTGGTGTTGTGTTGTTTTGAAGATTTTTGATTAATTGAGTGTAAATCATGAATTGGTGAGTGATTATTGTGGAAACATGTTTGAATTCACTTTATGAATGCTTTTTTGTGTTTGTATGTTGATGGGGTTCGAATTGATGTGGTTGTTTATGAAGTTTGAATGAAAAATGAGAAAATGGTGGTTTTGGTGGATATGAACTAGATGATGAAATTGAGGTGAATTGATGTTCTTATTCGATGTTTGTTGTTGTTTCAAATGTCTTTTGATGTTTATAAACTAGTGTACAAGTTTTGGGGTCGAATTTGGGGTCAAGGGGATCAAAAATGGGGATTTTGAGTGAAAAATTGGGAGTTTCCGAGAGGGAACAACCAAAACAGGGTGACCTGTTCTGGCGAGTTGCACAAGAATAGACACCCATGTTTTGATGTACTTAATTGTATTCGAGCTTTCAAAACCTTTGAAAACATCAATTGAGTTAGATTGAACTTGATTTTGTGAATCGTATCATACACTTTTGAAAATGTTTAAGAGCATGAGATTTTCCGAAAACTCGTTTTCTCAACAAAAAAAAGGATGGGATTAGGATTGTGTATTGTAGTTATGATTTATAAAAATGTTTTGGATGATATTCATTCACTTTAACTTGGTTTGCTCCAAAATTGGAATTCTTTTGAAAAATGACTAAATGAAACGAACTTTGTGAAATATTGGGAATAATCAAAATTGGCCTATGAAATGTATATGTATATGCTACTGTACTCATATGTGAATTGTATATATACTCGGTTGAGGCGTTTGAACTTGTTTACTTTGACTTTGGCGGAATAATTAGAAAATGCTAGTTTTCATAAACATAGGCGAATAATGTCAAACTGATATTTTATGGTCGGATAACTTGTAGGAGACTTTGGGTTCATGCTTATAAAGTAGAACAAGGATGAATTAATGTAAATTGGGTGTCTAAGGTGATAGTTATTATGGTGTGCTTAGTTGTCCGTCTTTGTTGTGAAATATGAACTTGAAATGATAATGTTTCTTAAGGTGAAAAGTGTTGATTATGATGATGATTCCTCTGGTGATTTTGATTTGTTAATTCAGTGATGACTCTTGTTTGAATTATGACTTGTTGATTATGTGGATTGTAAAACTTGATAATGCCTATGGTGTTGATTACGAAGAAAATGTAATTGGAGGTGTACTTTTACATTGTTTGGTGGTTATATAGTTGGTGTTAGGCGCATTGTCGCGTCTTACGTGATGTCCATGCATCATAGTCATATTGAGTCATATGAGAAATGTAAAAGGAGGTGTACTTTTACATAGGTGAAATACGTAGGAAGAGGTGTACTCTTATGTGGGTGTGGATTCATTAACGATAAAATTATCTCCGAAATCCTTTGGTACCACATGCATCTAAAAGAGTATAGAACATTGCATGCATTTAATAATTGATGAGTCAAGTCTTATGTGAATCGATGTATATGTGCATTGGTGGACTTTGTTGATGATTATGAGTATTTGAACCAGACTCTAATTGTATACATTGATTGATTGCTTGTATACTTTTTGGATTATGATGATGTTGAATTTATTAATCATATGAAATTGAATTATGTTTAATTGTGAATTGTGAACTAACCCCTAATTGTCGTTTGGTTGCCTGCCTACCTTATTCTTATGGATGGGTAGACGACATGCAGGACTAGTTGCTTTGCTTGAGGATAGCTTGGATGTTACCTCGTTTATTGTCTCTGGTGTCGTAGTCTCTAGGGCTCTGATTAGGGTCGGTCTTGGATATTTATCTTTATTATGTCTGTTGGAGATTTTTGAGACTATGTATAATTGACGTCATGAGTTGTACAATGACATGGCCACTCGGTGACTTATTTTATTATGGACGACTGTTGAGATGTTTTATTTGGATGTTAAATTACATGATGTTATTAATCTGCTGCGATGTTGAGAAAATTATTTATGCATGTTTGGTGAATTATTGAAGAAGTAACATCTAAATTCTTTATATGATTGTATCATTAGCGTAATTTATCACTTTTAGAGTTTATGGTGTTACACTTCACCCGTTTTATAATTCAATACCGTAGCTGCCTCCGTCAACCAAGATGAAGCTATATTAACTCGTACAAGCAAGCTTTTATAATAGGGTTTAAAATTAGATGTTAATGAAATCACGAATAAAAATAGAAAATATGCGTTCAAATTTAATTATATTAAATGGACCAAGAATGCTATTTTTTCTTCGGGTGTGTTAGATTTTTTTATTTCTCCACATGCAATATTCCACAACAAAGCCCATCGACAAAGTTAATAGTCAAAACAAAACTTATCATTAGGATGAAGCTCCAATGACCCATAAACACTGTTTTGAGGCTGTTGACCCATAAACTTTTCTTTTGGTAGAAAATTTGTAGTTTTGGGTTGAGATTTTCGACAGTTTTGGCCCGTTGTACCAAAAGAACAAGACAAGAAGTCTTGCATTCTAAAATTAATTCATCATATTTGTCGGATTTATGTGAATTGTTGACATTGAAGAAAAATATGCGGTTCTCCTTAACATATTATGAAAAATCCTTTTATTTGATGTAATGTGCTAGGGTGTTCAACAATTGGGTTATCAATTAGGGTTTTACATAATATACACTTATAATATACATCATTCAATCTCTGGTGGGTCAATACGACCTTTACAACTAGAAAGTTCAGTTTCTTAAGTCAGGATTACATTTGTCATATGCACCTAAGATCTGGAAAAAAGCTCAATAGTATGGAACAACTGTCATCTTCAACAACCAAAAAGTCAGGACATTATGGATCGAATGAACCTTCACAAACATTAGGAATGTCAACTTCCATGGCTCCTTCTAACGTTTCTTAGGTACAACTGGTTTAAACACCTAAGACTCCAATAGTAATGAGAATGTCTTTCATTAGACAATGGATTGACATGGGATACATGACATCATGTATCAAGTCTACAAACAACTTGTTGACATTACGAAATCCATGGCTCAAAATGAGTTTCAACAAGCCATGGATTTGGAGGCTATGCGAGCCAATTTCAGTGACAATTTGTCATCAACATTCCACAAGATATGTAAGGGAGCTAATATTTGGCAGTCGTTGCTCTTCAAAGCATGTCGATTCTTATACAATTGACAACTGCTACACCTTATTCCCGGTCAAGTATTTTTGCCACAGTTAACCTTAACGAGGATCCAATGGCGAATGATGCGTATAACTAGTATAACCTTCAAGCAGGTCAAATAAATTTGGCGTGGAGGCCATATGAGGAAATACAACATATTGACATGCCACAAGTTTCGCCTTAAGACAGTTCTATGTAGGCGAGCAACATGTTTTACGCTGGAGGATACACCTGCAACTCATTAACATGAATTGCATGTCTAGTTCAGGATTATCCGATGCAGTAGCCATGGACAAATTTTTCACCAGCATCCGTTAATACTGCAACATACATGCTATGACATGAAGTATTTGTACCAAACTTGATGGGTTTGACGATACCTCAGCTAGCAGCGAGTTGTATTAGTGACTAACCATGTATGATGTATCATGAATCCACTTCATCAATATAACCATTTGTTAGTTCATGTGACTCAATGAAGAAACAACATTGAGCCGAATATAGAGTAGCTGTTAGGATTCCTCCGTTTTAAGTCCAATCACAACAAGGTTTCCAAACCCCCTTAAAAAACATGTGGCATCAGCTAGTAGCAGCCAAGGTGACACCTCCTGGACAACAACTATATCCTAACATCATAACCGATACAATCAAGAGGTACTTTAGGATACAATTGAAACTCATGGGTATGCATGTGTATAGGAAGTCATATCCTGAATGGGTTGATAGACTAATGCCTCTTCTTAGAGGCTATAAGACTCCTAACTTTGCTACCTTCTTGGAACAAGATGACAAATCAACTATATAGAATATCGATAGATTTACTGCATAGTGCAGGGAGGAGAAACAGAATGAGTTTCATAAGTAGCATGTGTTTTATTTATCATTGGTAGGAGCAACCTTCTAATGACACTCTTCCCCCCACCAAACTCAGTCCAAACATACTCAATCCAAACATGGGCAAACATATAAAGATGTTTGCATAAAAAAATTTATTGGCCTCAGCCAGAAGTAACGGCAACCATTATGATGAATGTCAAACAACAATTAGATGAATCAGTTGTTGACTTGATTGAGAGGTATAATTAACTATTGGGAAATGTTATGTCCAATTTCCCGACACTCAATATGCATCAATAACCATCAATGGCATGCGCCCACAAAAAAAGATAAATTCGTTGGACAAGCTTGCCATGACCTAAACAAACTGGCTTCACGAGGAGAACACATAGAAAAGTTATTTCAAGAAAGAGAAAAGAAGCATGCTAGTTGAAGGAGAAGTCTCCGTTTTCATCATAGACAGTGACGAGTTTGATGATGATAAGTCAACTGTGACATATATATATTAACGGATGAAATCCTGAAAGAGAAAAGTTATATGTGTCGCACCTTGAGGTCAATTAAAGGGAAAAACACCCACCCATCCGAAGACTACGTTGAATATGCCTTTGACACAACGAAAGTTGGCCAAATATTTGATCATATGCTCAAAGATTAGCATATTTGGCTATTAGATGGTCACATAATTCCTCCAGCGAGGAGATTAAAGACAAAAGATATTACAAATGACATAATTCATATAATCACTCAACGATTAATTGCATCATATTCTGAAGGGCCATTCAAAAAGCAATTAAATAAGGAAGGTTTAAGTTAGCCGATAAAGGAGTTTTAAACACGATCATTGATATTGATTCTTTCTAATCAATGGAGATGCCATGGTATTCATCTCTAAGCCAAATTGGTTCAAAACTTACAGGAAGGATAAAATGGTAGTCAAGTTGGTACGACCACCTAAGGAAAAATCAGTCGAGTATTCTCAAAGGTTCAAGCAAACGAATACAACATCATTATTCAATAGGCTATACACTTCTGAAGTCCCAATATTCAGTGGATTCGGGGCAAGAAAATATCCTACGGTGAAAAAATTGATTCGGGATTTGGTACGACAATACATTGCCAGTCAAAATCCAGATATATTCGTAAACATTATGGGACAAAACCATGATAACAATGCAGAGGATTGAGAACCGAACTTACCTAGAATCAGTTCAAATTCCCCATTTAAATCCAAGACTATAATAAGCTGGGTTGGGATGACCCATATGTATCAGACCCGGCTCATCCTGGTTAGCCCATTTATGTCCTCGGGCCTTCAGGACCAGGCTGGACAAACCCATTTGACATCTCTTATGCTAACAATTTATAGAGAAAATAAAATTAAAACAATATGTCTCATAAACAAATTGAATCCACGTGTTCAAAATATCAAACTTGTTCGTGGGTTGACGCGTACCTTTAAACACCCTTTGTTGATGTGGAAACCTAAGATCGTTAATTATTTATTTATTTACTATTTATAAAAATTAAATTCTCTTTCTTTTTTTGAGAAGAACCAAAATTATGACACTTTAAAATCTCCTCTATCGAATTCACCAATATTTCTAATTTAGTTCTAAATCTATTCTTCACCCTCTCCACTCCATAGTCCACTCCTCTATCTCCCGTCGCTATCACCGTAACTCTTCAAACAAATTCCGTGCTTATAAGGTACCATTCTCTGATTCTTCCTTTTACCATTTTTTCACTCTCTGTTCAGTTTTGTTTCTATTCACCATTGTTATAATCGATCATGCATGAAGCGATTTTAGTTAGTTTACTTCTTTTTTCATCTCATAATCACCATTGATTCAGAAACCCAGACCTATAACTTCATATACTTCATTGATATTCGAGTTTTTTTTTTACTCTGAATTGGTTGAAGTGAATTTAGAACAATTGAATTACTCTCACTGGAATTGATTTTTATATATTTTTATTTTAGTCTATCTAAAAATGGCATTTTGAAGGGTATTAGTGTATAGAAAATACCCTTTTTTGTAAATTATAATTATGTGTAGGTACTTGGTAGAATTGACTTGGCTTAGAATAGAGTGTAGTTGTCCATAAGGCCGGCAATTCCGAAATTGTTATACTAGATGTTTTCCGTGGTTATCTGGGTTCGAATCCGGGAACTCCCCTTTGTGTGTGTGTGTGTGAGAGAGAGAGTTTTCAAGTGATGCTACTCATTCTGTGTATAGACCAAAAATAATAATAGTGTAGTTGACTGTTGAAAATCGAAACTTGAAAGAATCGGGGTTTTCGGTGTAAATCGTTGTTGAAAATATTTAGGGAGAACGTATAAATCGTCAAATATTAAGAAGGAAATGTTAGAAAGTAATGCATGTGGAATGAACAGAGTTTTAGAGCGTGATAGATAGAGCAGAGAAGAAACTGCAGTGTCAGCAATTGGGGACAAAAGAGTATGAATTAGTAGAGGTTGAAAAGATGGGGAAGTGGAAAGAATGATGAGATGAGAGTTTTTCAACACGATCAGGCCGAGATATATTAGGATGCTCTAATTTTTTGTTATAGGAAGCTCATTTGGATGGGTAAGATGGAAGAGAACACGAAATGGTGCAAGGGCCAGTTAATTTTCAGTCTCACATAGGAGACAGGGGCATAACAATGAAGGAAATAAAAAATGTCCGGCTTGGTAGCATTTTGGAACAGGCTCCGCCTCCCCCTCCCCACCGGAAGATAGCTTCTGGTAGTGTTTTCTACTCGTTTTGGGAGGTGGGGGGACCATCAGCGTTTTCCCAACATTTCAACCCCCACCCCCCACAAAGGCTTGACAGTAAGAGAATTTTATTCCCTTTAAATTTCTTTTTATTGTGTTCTCAAATGTGTATAGGTTTATTATTCTCCCCCCGAGGGTGAACCATCCAATACGAGGAGGAATGGTTCTCAGTACCCTTTCCTCATTTTCTATTCCTTCATGACCTTTTTTCCATTCTTTCAAACAAACTATCGGTAAATTTTTAAACTTTGGGAAATAAAAGAGGTTTTTTGGGTCCCTGATATGACGGATCCTTTACTTTTCTCTCAAGTCAACAATTTCGTAAATATCAAGGCAACATCTAATTATATGCTATACCGTTTGTTATATATCTAACCAATAATCATATTCATAAAGGATTTAAATGTCATAAAAAAACTATACCCACTAACAATTATGGAAAATTATTTATTGCTGACAGATTTAAGGAAACTATGAAGGAAAGCTTAAATATTCTTGAACAAATTAAGAATGAAATTTGTTCAATGCGGACATGTGATGGTACTACCTAAGAGAGTTAAAGTTATTATACTTCATTTACTTGATAGCGTATATGGTATAGTTATGTCCTATGGGTAGATATTGAAGATGTTATGGTAAAGTAGTGAAATGTTTTCTTTTTATGGCCTATTCTTTCTTAAGAACTTGAGGTAAAGTTGTTTTACTCAACAGCTGAAAGTTTTGTTCTGTTTTTTAAATGAGCCGAACCTGAGGTTTTACATATATACTCCCTCTGGTCACATTTATAAGCAAATATTCATTTTTCAGATTCATTGAATATCTGATGTATCTGGCTATCTAAAAAAGGAATATTTGCTTATAAATGTGACCGGAGGGACTATACATGTGTTGTGCATGTGTATGCAATTATGTGTTAGTAGTAATATAAGTATAATAATGTGTTAATTCAATGTTAACATTTCATTTATTTTTGGTCTGACCAAATTATCTTTTATGAATTATATGTTAGAAAAATTGATTGAATCATAAATACTAACCGAGCTCATTAAGCATAAAGGCTCAAGTAATACAAGCATGGGTGTGTTTTACTCAGTTTGAGCAACATGTGAGCTTGAGATGATTGGTGAATTATTTATATTTATATTTTTTCAGTTATTTTCAACCGCTTTATCGAGGAGGATTTTGCTCCCTTCCCTTTGCTATCTTTCTTTTTATTGTGTTCCATTTAAATAAAATCGTTTAAATGTGATCAGAAGCTGCTTGTATGTTGCAGGCACCTACAAAACTAAACCGTATTTTGTCATACTATACATGACAACAGTTATGCACCTTTTCCCAATATGTTAAGTCAATTACATGGACAAAATGACAGCATAATGTCAGTGTCATTTTGATATATATTGATTTAATGTAGCCTAAAATTTTAACCTACTAAAAATCTAAAATATGCCAATAGTTAAGTATATAATGCGACACGTGGATCACAAAGATAGAAAAGTGATTTTTTGCACATCTTTATGAAATACATGACTTCATCTCTCCGATTATGCGGAAGAATCTTAGTGTAGGTTATTGAAAATAAGGTGGGACCAGTTGTAGTCAAATTGTAAAACCCGTGTGCGGGCATATGGTAAAACCCGTGTACCGGCATATGGTAAAACCCGTGTGCGGGCATATGTAATTGTCAAGTTATTGGGTATTTGAAGACTCGATAAAGCCTTTGCATTAGTTATGCCCCTTTGAACGAATCCCTCTATCGCCGCCAGCCGCTCTCTCTCTCTCTGCCCCCCTCTCTCCACCCGCACGTGTTACATCAGTTTCGAAACAATACAGGCAGATACTGCGCGAACAAGTACCTAATCTATGCTGTCCAGGTCAGTATTACATTTTGTTGGCGACCAAATTGCAAACGATGTACGATACCTAGGGTTTGCTTTTTCCCGATCTGAATTGTGAACTTCCGCGATTTGGTTTGTGTGACCTAAATTTTGGTTTTATGGTATTGAATTAAGAATAGTGGTAAGAAATAAGAGCACATTTGTTTCATTCTTTTTGTATGATCTTCTTTTATTGTTAAGAAAAAGAAGATATTTTGCATAATCTTCTCGGTTAGGAAACTCTAGAGCAGACATGAATGCCTGCTAGAGATTCGGTAAAACATTAGATGCGCATTGGTTTTGTCCAAAAATAAAATAAATGACGAGACTACTGATTCTGCAAAAGTCTTATTTTTAGTTGGTTAAATGTGTGTGAACCATAGCCGACCCTACTTAGTGGGATAAGGCATGGTTGTTGTTGTTTGTAAATGTATGTGCACCATACTTGACTGATAACCCACAAGGGGGACATGGCAGCATCGCCTAATAGAATTTCAGGGATGACAAACAGGAAGTTCTGTGCAGTACTAGAAAAGTCCAATTTCTTCTCATATGAAATATATTTTACTCATTATGTTAAAATTTGTAATAACCTTACATAAAATCCACTTAATTAAATGGAAAATTCTTGAGAGTGTATGTATTGTTGACTTTTCCTTGAAGGAGTTGGGATGATTTGACATAAACATGTCCACATCTAACATTCTACCTTTAATCTCCTTGATATACACAGAGAAGGGAAGTGAGTATTTCTAAAACAATAAAGGGTGATGTCTTTAATGGTTTTGATGTCTGTTATAAGCAGTTATAAATCTCAAACATTGATACAGGGCCCCCTATATTTTTTTTTAATCTACACCTTTGGGTAATGAAAGATTTTTTGCAACGTTTTGGTTAATTTGAACCAACACTTTAGCTACACATTCCAAGGTTAGGTCGCTCATTAAAAGCTAAGTAGTGAGTGTGTACAAATTTTCTTTTGGAGTAGTTTAAACTTTAAACTTGGTGAAAAGTGGACTTGGTCGGACATAGACACCGCTTTCTGATGCTATTTTGTTGCTAGGTAAATTATGTGTTTCATGCTCCAAAACCTTTAGACTGAAGTTCAATCTTCAATGTTAGGATTACATGTAGTGCTGGTGCATATCTTAAGCTTTCTAGAAAGGACACCAATTCTTCTTTGACTGTACAAGATACAACAATTAAAAAGTGCTCAGAAGCTTGTGCTTTTATCACACAATAAAAATATGATCATTCTTGATGATACTTTCTGCTGTTTTATGTGGCTTTGACATAAGCTAATTGTACTGCATCAGAAGGAAGTAACAGCGAAAAGAAGGAAGTAACAGAAGGAAGTAACCTGTACCTCAATCCCTAGTTCTGTAACAATGCAATACAGGAGCAGAGTCAAGGGTGGTGATTACAGAAATGTTGTCATGGAGCAAAGATTGTAACAGTTTAAGGTGTTAGGTGATGACAGATGAGTGGTTTTACATTACATATCTAACACGACCCTTCACACAATAGTATTTTAGTCTCAAAGTGTTGATAATGCCAGTCGTTTTACATTATATATCTAAAGCTACTCTTCATGCAATAGTATTTTGCTCTTGAAGTGTTGATAATGCACAGGTTGAGTCATCTTGTGATGAAATTGTGCTTTGAATTAGATGAATGGGTGCCACAAGGATTGAACTCTAGGCCACTTGTTCATTAAGGTTTTGATACCATATCTAGGACCAACTATCTCTAAAGCTTGTGAATGGTTTTAAAGTATCTTAACAATGGTATTGGTACCCAAGTGTCAGAGAGACCTAGCAACTCTCCTATTAAATAGTTCTTACAGGATAGGCCCCACTTATATCTTCTGCTGTATTGTAGGTCTACTATCATAAACCAGTTGCTTCTCTTTCCAATGTTAAAAGTAACGACTATCTTATGCTTACTCATGCATACTGGATCACTGATTACTTGTACTATGTATGCATGCCCCAATTTTTTCTGATCTATTTTGCTGACACATGACTCTTTTGTCAATTTGCAAGGATGATGATTGCTAAGGAAAAACCATCTCCCAGCGGTGAACAGGCAAGTATCAACCACTTGAATGTGACTAGGATCCATGATACTGCTTTTTTTCTTTCCGACATCAACCTTTTTAGTGACAGGATTTGAATAATTTCCATTTATTTGCTTGAACAGACGTTAAACTTGACATCAGCAGTAAATGAATTGCACAAACTCAACTCTCGGGACCTTTATAGATTATTAAAGGATGCTGGAAATTTTTCCGTTGACTACCTTACCGGAAAAAGAGTTCTGCTGAAGGTTGTCTCATTCTTAATATTTTGATTTTATTTTATTTATTTTTATCAGGCTGTTTTTCTAATTGTATTTGTGTACACAGATTGATATGGACAAGCTTGCAAAATCTCTTCCATTGCATCTCACTACAATACTAATTTTTACAAGAAGAGACGAAGCTGTGTTCAAACATGTGTTACGTGGTGTTCGTCTGCTGCATTCCTTATGTGATTTATCCCCTCGGCTTCCTAAATTTGATCAGGTCAGCAGTAATAATCCTTATGATCTTATTAACATTAATTGTATTTGCTTCTTGTGGTTTTTTCTTGTGCTTGTTTGCTATTATTTATGGAAAAGACATGTTATCTCAAAGTTGAGTATTATTCGTCAAAAGTTTGAATAATATCCTGTGCACTAAATAATAGTCCACTAACCATCAACTGACCCTTATGTTATTGGTAATAGATATTAATGATCTTTTGTGCTATAGCATACAAATTTATTTTGCAAAATAGTAGATTCTGATTTCTGCATGTGGAATATGATTACAGATTTTTCTAGATGATTTGAAAGTGGTGGAACAGATGTTTGATTTAGTTTTCTACATGCTTACTATTCTGAGTACCTACAGACAGGTTTTCTTCAGTTCTTATCTCTACAGTTTAATATATTGAGTTTATATGTACCCTAGTTCTGTACTGTTTATCTGTATTGAGTTTGCACTCGTGCTGCAGGAAGATCGTGCTTTTAGATTTATGTACCTTTCGCATTCTGCTCTCGTAGCATGCAGCTTACATCTATTAACAGGGTTTATATCGAGACAGTTCCAAGATATTGCCAATGTTTTGCTTGCACACCCAAAGGTACAAGTTCACCTGTAGTTGTTGCTTTAGTTGCTAGATTTAAAAGTACTATTGTTAGTGTCCATTAGACATGGCTGGCAGAAAATGATTTACATTTTTTTTAATCCTTTTTATGGGTAACTATCTAAAATCTTTTTACTCATCTCTCAAATGTGATGAACTATAAAAAGGACATAATACCGGCATATGGAATTGTTTTCCAGTCAGTTAATCTTATATAATCTCTGTTCTGATGATACAAATTCAATGTTATTATATAATATATCACATCTATACTATAGCTAATTATGAACCTTTCTGTGATAGGTTGACATATTTATGGATGCAGCTTTTGGGTCAGTTCGCGTGGTTGTTAGGTGTCTTGAGAATACATTGATAGCTTGCTACAGAGATATTTCCATGGAATCAAATCCTCCGTCTGAACAAGTAGTCTATTTTCTCTGCCAGCAATGTGAGGCTTCTCTACAGTTTATCCACGCATTGTGCCAGCAGAAATTGTTTAAGGAGCGCCTGCTCAATAATAAGGTTTTCCAAACTAGACTTCTTTAAAAAATTGGAGCAACACATCAAGTTATGATTATGGGCCTGTTTGGATTGGCTTATTTTTGAGCTTATGCAAATAAATAAGCTTTTATGTATTATTCATAAGTTTGTCAAGGTAGTTTATGAAACAGCTTATGACGATACAATTTTTGTTAGTGAGAACTGATGAATTAGCATAAAAGCTTATTTATTTGCATAACCTATTTTTCATAAGCTCAAAAATAAACAGGCCCTATGTCTTTAAATTTGTGTATCAAAATTTGGAGCAACACACTAGTTTAAATCAAAGTCAATCTTATAGTAACAAATAGCTTTTAATGGAATGGCTTTCCCATGAAACCCGGTTGGATTAAAAGCTTTGTTATACAGGTCTATAAATTTACATTGATCCAAAATTGTTTTATACTCCATTAGATATACAAACTACCACTCTTCTAATATGTACTTTGTAAATATAAGAGTTGAATAGTTTAGAATGGTCATCTAGTATAACACAACAGGGGGTTTAAAAATATCTATAAAAGAGAGAATCTCTCAAAATACGGAAAAATAATAATCTAAGGAAACTGTATAAACGTTATTAAATAGTGAGAATAATTGTAATCATGACTATAATCATCACTCCCTCTCAAGTTGGAGCATATATATCATATGCATCCAACTTGTTACATATAGAATTAAAGGTTAAATAGTGTTTCCCCCCTGCCACTTGAGCAAATTAAATTCCAGTTTACCCCCTGAAGTATTTATTTATTTATTTATTTCCGGATTACATCCTTGTAATTTAAACATTGTTCTCTTTTAGACCTTTATGCAATCAAATTTCAAAATTAAAGGGACTTTTGCCTCTTGACATTTAGGCGAATTTTGGTTTACCCCCCGTCATATGATCTATATTTTGTACAGTTAAATTTCGCAAAGGTCTAAAAGCAACAAATCTTTAAATTACAAAGGTTGGAATCTAAAATAAATAAATCCTAGGGAGGTAAACCGGAATTCGCTCAAATGGCAGGGGGAAAACACCATTTAACCCTATAATTAATTTGAGGTCCCTGTAGAGATTTGGTGAAGATATTGGCAAACTGGTTATTGGAGCTCAATGAAGAGGTTTTAATGATGCCTCAAATGATATTTTCTCTGATAAAGTGACAATCAATATGTACATGTTTTCTCTCATGAAAGACGGAGTTTGAAGAACGATACAATGCATAGTGATTTTCACACATAAGTTCCATAGTATCTAATTCACAAAATTTCAGTACTCGACCTTGCAACAACAATTTGCTTCTTCCTTTTCCATGAAATTAAATTGCTCTAATTAGAATACAATAACATGCAATAGACCTCTCATCACTTACATGACCTGCCCAATTATTATCTGAAATATCCAACAATATTGCTATTACCTCATTTTGTATAAACAAACGATTTCCTAGGTGGGCTTTTAATATACCTTAAGATCCGAACCACTGCATTCCAATGGGCTATTACAAGCCCAGTTTAGAAATTGACTCGCAACAAACGCGATATCTGGTTTGGCCATAGTGAGATAATTAATTTTTCCTACTAATCTCTTGTAACGGTATGCGTCAAGACATGACTTCCCCTTATTTGGTAGAAGTTTCACATTAGGTTCCATAGGAGTATCAACTGATTTACAATCAGGCATCCTTGTCTCCTCCAAGATGTCAAGAACCTATTTTCCCTTAGAAATAACAATGTTTGCCTGTGATTGAGTTACTTCAAGATGCCAAGTACTTCATTTGATGAATTTGCTACTTGCAATTTAGAAACTATGAAAGATGAATAGATAATTAATATCGTTCTACTTATTTGGTTGGTTGATGCAATGAATTACCCTTTTTACATGCATATATGAACTAAATGTATGTTTTATTTTTGGTTACAGGAACTATGTGGAAAGGGAAGCATTCTTTTCCTTGCTCAATCTATCTTGAAGTTAAACATTGAATCATCTTTTCCAACTAGGATCGTCGCTGGAATTTCAAGGCTGAAAGCCAAAATACTATCCCTTGTGAGTCATGTGAAAAATCTTACACATATGCCTGATTTTGAATTTAATCTACTACATAATTTGTTAAAGTTGGAAGGTAAGTCTTGGCACAACTGTTAGGTTGCTTCCATGTTACCTGGTGGTCACATATTCTTGTCATGGATAGAGTCTTCTGCCATGGGGGTAAGGCTGGGTTTTTGACCTTCCCTATACTTCATGGTGGTGGGAATTATGTGCAGCCTGTTTCTTTTTTTTCTTTCCCCTTTTTTCCAAATGATGCATATTATGAATGAATAACACTGTCACTACTTACTTTTTGCAGCTGCTGAGTTTGTGTGAAGCAGAAAACATTTCGTTTGTTGATCAAGTAGCCACATCACCACAAAGTTTAGATTTGGCTAAATCTGTTGCAGTGGAGGTTAGTTTTCAGCTTATAGTGCATCCCCGTTAAAGATAATAGTCTCCAGTGTTTGTCTGATTTTGGTGATAGTTGGTGATGGGAATTATTGCCTGAAATAGTTTAACTTTGTTTGAATTGATTTTTGGCCTCTACCTTTACTTCATTATTGTTGAATGAGAGAAAATAGAGGCATAATGTTGTGAAAGTGTGTGTTCATCTGCATAGTGTAGTCGATTTTATATAGGCTTAAGGCAATAAATACAAAATAAATACAGGAAATATTATTCCTATTTACATGATATCATTGATATGATATGTGTTTACAATAAATACAAAGATACAAAGATATAACATATTTTCAACATTCCACCTTAAGCTGGAGCATATATATCATATGCACCCAGCTTGTTACAAAGATAACTGATTTGAGGACCTCCAAGGGATTTGGTGAAGACATCTTCCAGTTGATCATTATAGTCGATTAATCTTGCAGTGTTGTCTCCTGATGCTATCTGATGAAATGACAATCTATCTCAATATATTTGGTCGTCTCATGGAAAACATGATAAGAGGCAATATGCAATGCTGCTTTATTATCACATATTAGCGTCATTGGCAGTCTCTCCAAACTGTAGCTCTTTGAGTAACTGTTTTAGCCAAATAAGTTCACAAATCACTAAGGCATGCTCTTCATTGGTAATTCTTCTATCGGGTCATTATACTTCAAAACTGGTACAATTATTTATCTGAAGTGAATTTGTTTCACCTTGAGGACGTGATTCATTTGAAAGGTGGAATATTGATTGATAGACTTAATAGGCCAATTATTAATATGGTGAGGAGGAAATAACATAATGCCTTATTTAGGGGATAGTAATTAATATAATCTAGTATTCCCTATTCATATTTTGGTTCCTAACAGTTATTGTTTTGATGATTCAGGTTTTGGACTTGTTGAAGTCTGCTTTTGGAAGAAATCCTGGGTATCCGACTACTACTGATAGAAGATACCCAATTGGGCTTTTACAGATTAATGCAATGCGTGTAGCAGACATTTTTTCTGATGATACATGCTTTCGGTCTTACATCACAACTTATTTTGTAAGTTATCATAATGTGAATATTAAGGATAACTTGCTTTAGTATTTTGGAGTTCATTCTCATTTTGCCTCTGAAATGAATTTTGTTGGTGATAATTTTTTTTTCTTTCTGAGAAACAATCAATTAATGAACCTTGATATTTCTGATTGATGACAGTTGATGCATTATCTTCATTTGCTTTGATTTGTCAAATGTTTATTCAGCTTTACAAATTTGATTGGATCCTTTGCATGTGATTCCAGACTAAAGTGCTGACAGCAATAATATCAGTCTCCCATGCGGATTTTTTATCCTCTTGGTGTTCCTCTAATCTCTCAGAAACAGAGGAGGATGCAAGTGTTGAATATGATTTATTTGCTACAGTTGGATGGATTTTGGATAATAGTTCATCAATGGATCTACAGAATCCAACAGTCTTGGAATTGCATATGATACGTAACAGCATCTCTTCTGCTTCTTATGCACATAATAGGACATCATTATTAGTAAAGATCATTGCAAATCTTCATTGTCATGTTCCCGGCCGTTGTGAAGGTTGGTTCCTTGCCAACACTTACTAATGTTTACTATAAATTTGATTGTTTGACAGCTAAATATATTTCCTCAAATGATTTATCATTTTTTCATTTTAAATTTTCTCTGCAGAAAGTGAGAGGAACTTTTTCATTCGAACGTTCCTGGAATGCCTGCAAATGGATCTATCTAATTTGCTGCCTGGGTTTTCTTTCGCATCTGATACTCCTAAAACTGCTACTGTTAGCAAGAACCTACGTAATGATTGTTCTAAAAAAGTATTTTTAAATTATCAGCAATATAGTCCTACTTACTTACAAGTAACTTTCTTTTGTAGGCTCTTTGTTAAGTCATGCAGAATCTTTGATGCCGAACTTTTTAGATGAGGAGGATGTCCAAATTCTAAGGTAACTTGACCCTCTTTTAGTTCTCTTTCTAATGTTTTCTGCAGTAGCCTAATATGGAGCAGTAACTTTTTATGGTTGATTGCGTGTTAGCCAAATATATAATGATTCGTGTATGATCAGCATGGTGTTAATGGCATCTCCGTATCCTGCTAGAATAAAATTTAAATTTTTCCAAAGTTTTATTGTGGAAAATGGACAAAAATTGTTATTATAAATGACATTGGCAGATGTTTTGACAAGGTTTCAAGCACGGTCCGGAAGATAGGTTCATGGTTATGGATTATGTAGTTATCTAGTAAATGTTGTTTGGCAGGAAAAGGGAGAGGCTGTGTAGGCACCAGAGGAAGTTGGGAAAACTTCACCGTTCATACTTTTTTTGTATCACTGTTAGACCCACAGATGTTAGGAGGATAGGATGGGAAATACTGAAAATACATAAAGTGGAAGTTATGAGTTTTAGATAAAAGATGAGAAATAATAAAAACTTTGAATATGACAGTGGTGAATCATTATTGATAATGATTTGATACTAACTAAGACTAAACACTAATCTCTATTTATAGAAATGCAAAACCCTTAATCTTAAATAAATAGATCATGATAATAACCAAGTAATATAGAAAGTAATCCGAGGAGTTATTCAAAGATTAGAAACTAATCCTACGAGATTAACTAAGAAACTATTCAATGGGCTGCAGTATCACATGACAGATGTCACTTTCGGGAGTTTGATTTTGTAGTCATGAGAAATGAGACGAGGTGGTTATAAAGAGGGTGGCGGGGGGTAGTCGTGAGGCAGTGAATATTCCGGAGAAGGTCCGGGCAAGCATTATGCTTGAGGGAGAAGTTTATCTTTTATTTTCTTATTTGCAGTCTTTGCATCCTTTCTGTTTTTCTTCTCTGTTCACAGTTTTGTTTTCTGATCCTAAGGAGCATAGCTCCATATTTTCATATTTTTTCTAATACATATATCTAGTTTGGGCAAAAATTGGCATCAAAGCTCGGAACTAAGATCCTTGTAGTTTTTGGTGTTAAAAAAAAGGAAGTTGGATTGCAAGATTGGAAGGAATGAGAGGAAAGAGTACGCTGAGAAAAATCAATTCTAGTTTTTGATGGAGAAGAAAATGCTTACTGGTGGTTGATTTATATTGAGAAGCACTTTAATGCCGTAGAAACTTCAGAGGAGCACCTTGGAGCGGCAGTGAAGGTGGTAATAAGATGAGCTTTTATCTGAAGTCAACGGTGGAGTTTGGGAAATCCAGTGTCAACTTGGTTGAAAGTTCAGATTGCTCTACTTTGGCAATTTAAGCTATTGTACAGGGATGTTACCAACAACCAAAGAAGATGAATTACCACCATTGTAATAAGATACCACAATTATGGACATCGAGACTGAGTAATATTGTCAGGACACGATGATTTTTGTTAAAATGTCACCTTGAGGACTGGTGAATTTTTCTGAGGGGATTCTTGTTAGACCCATGAATAAGATTTCTAAGTTGTAAATTTTAAATAACTGGTAGGTACATGATGTATGGGTATGAATATGATAGTGATATGAATTGACCCATGAATAAGGGTCTGTGGTTTTTATGGAAAGAGAGAATACATGGAGGGAATGGGAGAAAGAGGGGGTAATAACAGAAGGGCTATGTGGCAAAGAATGCGTGGGGGAGGGGGGGAAGATTCTAGAATCAGGGAATGAAAGGGAAAATGAGAAATATTAAAAGGGGGTGTGGCGTGTACATAGAATGAGTATCAAGCAAATCGTGAAAGGAATTTGGGGAAAGGTTGAGTGAAGAAGTTGGTTCTTCTGGAAAGGGTAGTCCAAGTTTCTTTGGTTTGTAATTTTTATTTGTTTGTCTTGTAAGGAGCATATCTCCATGCCATTGTCATCTTTTTTTTGAATTGTTATACTACAATATTGAAATTACGCTTTCTTCTCAATTTCAATGTCAATATTGAATTCTGGTCCCTATCAATAACCATGTAACTAACCAAAGGTAACTCACAACTTTTCAGAATAAAGTTTACATGGTGGGGAGAGGCCAACAATAAAGTCAAATTGACATTATAATTTAAATATCTACTTGCAAATTTATCTATCGCACACACATGAATTAATGAAAATTCAAATTTGTGCAAGCCTTGTTAAAATTTGAAAAATGCTAGCAAGACATTCTCTAAAAAAACTATTTTTAACACATTCTTTCCTATTGGTCTTAAAATTATTTTTTATTTATATTGTACTATCATGTTGTAAAAACTTAATATATTTCAAATTGCTTGCAGGGTGTTTTTTCGCGAAATACAAACACTATTTACTTCTTCTGGCTCTGGGGGAAATCGTGTTCAAGTAAATCTTTTTCTTTGATCTGAGCTGTTAAAGTCATTTGTTTCTAGTTTATTTTCTTAAAAACTTTTTGCTTCTGTTTTGCTGGAGAAATCCAGGATAGAAAATTTGAGGAATCATTATCATGGGATAAGTTTTCTAAACTCATCAACAAACACTATCAATCACGTGCAAAGTTTTTATGAACTCAACAAGAGATTATATTGTATGCATACTTGTTTTTTTTTACATAGTTATGATTTATGATAGTTATTTTACTGATGCCAATATAATTAATATCAATCTATCTTCAGAACTAGGGAAAACCTTTAAATGTTAAATATCAAAGTGAATTATCAAATTGTGTTATTTGGTTACTTAGGTTTAGCTTGTCATCTAGGTAATGTCTTGAACAATAAAGTTTGATTTCCTGTAGGAGGCTCAGAGTATAGGGATCTGCTCATCACCTTTACAAGTAAACGAACCTGCTGAACTTGATAAGGTTGGTAACTTGAAGGAAGGAATGTCCGATAATTCTGCATTTCCAAGCATAGGTCAGCATAATACTAGAGTTGAAAACACAAATCTTGGCGACGACTTAAATAGGCAACATCAGGTAGGAGGTAAAGGCATGGCTAGTAACACTGTGTTAAAAGGAGTAAGAGATACAGACAAGGATGCTCGGAACGCTGAAACAAGTGGTTCAGATACTAGTTCTGCAAAAGGAAAGAATGTCCTTAATCATGCGGATAACGGCGAATCAGAATCAATGAAGCGTCTTGGAAAGATTGTAGTTGATGAAACTCCGGAGGATGAAAAGGTTGAACCTCTACATAAGAGAAAACGAAAAAGAACTATGGTAAATGATAAACTGGTGGAATTGATGGAGAGCGCACTCTTGGATGAGCCAGATATGCAGCGAAATGAGCCAGAGGATGAAAAGGTTGAACCTCTACAAAAGAAAAAAAGAAAAACTATAATGAATGATAAAATGGTAGAATTGATGGAGAGGGCACTCTTGGATGAGCCAGAAATGCAGCGAAATGCAGCTTCACTTCAATCATGGGCTGAAAAATTAAGTCACCATGTATGTAAATTCAGCTAAACCGACAATTAATTAATATTTTGACTAACTTTCTTCTCTAAGACATTCCTGCTTTATGTTTTCCAGGGTTCTGAAGTTACACCCTCTCAGCTTAAAAATTGGTGAGATTACTTCTTCCTTCTTCTCACATTAAATATTTATTTGCAGCTTCCGGACATTGGTATGTCAATTCAATTTATTGTCAATTTGATTTTTTGTTGAATTTCATCTCTGCTATATCAGGTTAAACAATCGAAAGGCTAAGCTAGCCCGCACATCCAAGGATAGTTCGACGCCAGATAAGCAAAAAGGGCCAGTAAGAGTGTCCTCCGACTCACCTAACAATCTTGGTGAGCAAGAAAAGATCTTAATCTCACGAGAATAACTTCTGGTGATAATTGCGAACTTTAACTTACTGAATTTGTCGACGCAGGTCCTCTAGAAGTCGTTCGCTGCAATGTTGGTCAAAGTGCTGTGGTTGTAAATGTGCGAGGAGAGGAGATTGGTAAAGGAAAGGTAGTTCAGGTGAATGGCAAATGGTATGGGAAGAGCTTGGAGGAATCAGGGGTCTATGTTATGGATGTTTATGAGCTATATGCTGACAAAGGGATGAAGCTACCTTTCCCATCTGAAATTACTGGTACTTCATTTGCAGAGGCTGAAAGAAAGTTAGGTGCCATGAGAGTGTTGTGGGATTCGCGCCGAATTCTTGTACTGCAGTCTTGCTGAGCTCAAATGCTCAATGATGGCTGCCTGTTAGCTTCAACTAGATTCAAGGTGTTACAAATACCAGCAGTTACCCCATACAAACAATTTTTCATTTTAACAAAATATGAAAAATATAAACTGTATGAACTATGAAACTTTTTAATTTTGAAAAAAATTCAAAAATTGGTTGAATTAATTGAAAATTAGTTTGATAATGAATTTCTAGGATCTAGATTCCCTAAAGTAAAATTATCATGTAGTAGTCAATCTCAAGCATTGATTTGAGATGGCACGGTTTAAATTACACATTTTAAATTAATGTTAAATGATCTTGACCATTAACTTAAGATCGGACAGTCGATATATGCATCTTCACAGCCAAGAAATCCAAATCCAATCTTCCAATGTCCGATTATGTTTTATGTTTTATGATGTCACTTTTTAAATGTCCGGTTATTTTTATCTTCTTGACCATTAATAATAATAGAAAACAAAATAGAAAAAAGAGAATTTTATAATTAAAAGTAAAGATAATAAATAAATACAAAAGACATTCTCAAATACAACAAACCCTCCTCTTAAAAAAAAAAGAAAGAAAAGAAAACAAACCATAAAATATCACATTTAAGTTCAAAAAAGAAACATTTGTACCAACAAAAATTCCGGGAAACGTAGAAGACATTACAAACATTACTAACATACGCTAAAATTTCGTTTTGATTTTATTTTTGAAGGAATGCTAATTTGTTTTTATGTTCAATGCAATGTTTTCTCTTTGGTTAAACTCTAAGGTCACATCCCACTCCATTGAAGGGAATAATAAGTCTTCTGGTCTCAAATATAAACACAATTATCTAACACTCTTTAAATAAATTGATCAATAGATCGTGTAATCATAAAGACAATTGTATTCTTCAAATGATCATTTATTACAATTTGTTTCATGAAAAATGAAATGTTATCAAAATCTTAAATTCTAAATTATTTGAAAAATATTTTAGAATTAATATCAATTAATAGGATAAAGTTAGTTAAAATTTGCTTTTGAACTACCAAGACATAATGGAATACTAAACCAAGAAACAACATGCTTGAGCTAACAATTGTACATATTTCAATCTATAAAGTTTTCTTTTGCTTTGATTAGTCTATAATTGATCTCCCTGTTGGAAAAAAAAAATGAAGTATTAACATCCTACAAAGTCCTCCATTGTTGTGATTGTGTTACCAGGTTGGAGGTTGTCTGGATTTATGTCAAACCATATGCCTATAATGCATTATCCACAACCTGAGATATTGAATGTGCAGCTTTGAACTTAAAACTGAAGCTGCGCCAATTACTGCAGTAGTACCACGTGTTAGGTCTGCGAATCCATCATGGGTTCTCCCTCAAATTATTTGAATTTCCATTTTGTACAGTTTCTTCAGGGGAGGTTGTCCTTTGAGGTGTTTTTCTTAAGAAGCTCTTTGCATAAATGGTGCCAAAGACAACAACCTGGTAAATTTACAGGTGTTAGTAGGTTTATCATAAAATTCATTTAAAATCAAAAGTATATATTTGGTCACATCATATATAGTATGTGAGCTTCTATTAAGTAAAAAGTATCGAGTGATGGATAAATTTACTGATAGTTGTAAAATTAGCAGCCGAACTAACTGAGAAATATAAAATGACATAAAAATATATGTTTAGTTAATATATAAATTTTTCAATTAAGTTACTGAGGGTAAAATTGAGAGAAAAAACTTCAAACGCTACTTGAAGTAGAATCTCAAAAAACCCTATAAGCTAGTGAAAAAACACTAAGTCGTAAGAGAAGACCATTGCAGAACAACTCTACTTATATGTTATAAGATAGCAATTTGGCAAGACAGATCAAGTTTAATGCAACTTAATTCATTATGATTATATGATACTATATGTTTAGGAAAGGTAAAAAGAATTCTTACAGCTCCAATCCACTGTTCTGAGCTAAGAGGATGTGCAAACCATACACATGATAAAATAATGCTCACCAACTGGAATAATAAGAATGAAATATGATAAAAACTGATCAAATAAAGAATTGAATGGATAGAGTGAAATTTGACATTTCTATGCAAAACAGATATACCTGTCTAGTTGTCATTATAGTAGCAAATGTTAGAGCACCAAAATTGCGAATAGTGTAGGAAATAAAAAATTGACTAGCTGTTGCAACCTGTGGAAATCAATTTATAACAAACTTCAACTCTTCCTTTATAAAAATAAGGGGCCAAAGTGGTATAGATTTCAGAACTCAATTAAAACTGAAGGGAAAGTTTGCTTACGGTTGAAAGCAATAATACGTCAAAGAAACAATCATTATGGCGATAAATAAACTCTATAGCTGGTATTAAATGTCCTTGTAAGATAAGACCTGAATGAAAAGTATCAGATGTGAAAAGAATGAGATTCCAACAATGAAGCTGGAAAAGAAACAAAATATGCGAGAAAAAAAGTTGAGAAATCAGAAATATATGCCACGAACAAGAGAATTCTCATTGCAGAAAAGGAAATGTACACTGTTTAGATGATACAAAAAAATAAAGCTGAACATAAATTTTCGGATTTGAAACGTACCGGTCTGGCTAAGCATACAAGAACACAAAGAAGTATAGAATATTTGATTATGTATTTCCATGTCATAGCCTTTAAACAACTTATCTTGAAATGTGCTTGTAAAGCCATCAAACCTATTGCACAAAAAACTTGGTATCATATTCATATTCAAGAAAAGACGACCACATGAATTGTTTTCTACGACAAATTAGATTCTAGCAACTGGCAAAGGCATAAAACTAATAATACCAGTTGTTAATAATAAACTTGTGGAGTTTAAAGTAGGAAAAAGAAAAATTATATGCAAGAAAAAATTGAATGTTATGTCAAGCAACGCACTTTATTCTTAACAATGAGAACATATTAAAAACCTTGTGTATCATAATGAGTGAAGGTAGCTATAAGTTTTGGACATTTTATTCAGATATAAGTAAAATTACTTATCAACGAAAAAGGGATTCAGTTTTGTAGTTATACCCAAGATAGCCAATCATTAGGAGAATGCCCCAAACAGTATTTTCTCTTCCTCTACCATATGGACTTATGTCAGTTCCTGCCTAAAATAACAGCACACAAGAATATACCAGCTTATTACAGAAAGCTGCAAGATAATCATGTATTTGGTGATATTCAACAGCATGGTCAATCAAGAGTAGAAAAACAATCACAAACAAAACGATTGATGAAAAAGAAGAATAACAAAACTAGGGTCGAAGACAAAAATTACCGGATATAAGATGAATATTGAGCAGCCAAGGGTTACTGAGAATGCCAACAAATAATCAGTTCCTTGATATTTCTTTTGCATTATTAGAGCACTCCATATCTATATAATATGAAGATTCGAGTATTAACATTCACTGTGCAAGAAAGAATCATACAAGATATCGACCAATGTTAAGCTGCCACATCAAAGCATGGTAGGTATATATCATACACATAAAGATTTTACACATGATTGAAGTGCCGTGGATGAAAAAGTAAGTCCTTAAATAACATTGAAACTTAAAATTATGAATAGAATTTGCATCTTGTTTTGACATATAGGACACTCTTTTACATTCATAATCAGCTTCACTCACAAGTAAACAAATCCTTGGGAAACTTATGCTCATAAGCCATAATCACTCTTTTACATTCATAATAAGCTTGACTCACAAGTAAACAAATCCTTGAGAAACTTCCAAATGCATATAGTATGCTCATAAGCTGTAATCACCTAACTTATTTCATAGATTTTATATTGGGCTTAAGTCATCCTTACAAAACCGGCATGTAAGGTGAAGGCTGCCGATGCTTTATAAACACTACACAGGCCATATCTCTAAGAAATGTGGGACTGAATCCACCCCTTCAAACCCAACACAACGAAGGTGTTTGAGACTGCAAAGAAGGCAAACCAAATGCCTCAATTAGGCGACTAGGGGCGGACCACAATGAAGGCGGAAGTTTCCAACATTATTATTTTCAAATGTCATTCAAAAGCAAAGAGTAAAGGAAACATGATTTTTGCTTGTCATGGTCAATTTGTTATTGTGACTGAGCAAAAGTTTGAAAACACAATCACTTCATACCTACCACTGTCTCTCTCTCTCTCTTTCTCTCTTCCATTTCCATCATGTCTCTCGTCTCTTCCAAACACAATCACATTCACATCAGCATAAATACACGTGGTGTAAAGACAAGTTAGTGTGAAAACTCAGTTTGGTGAGTGTTCAGCCAAACTTTCAGGATAATTGACTCAATGGAAGATTGTGAGGTCAAATCAGAAAATTCAAATATGTAATTAACATTTTTCCCTCTTCACAGACTTATTCCCTTCCGCAAAGGAAGGGTGATACCAGTGATTGCAATCACACGAAATTGTGAAGACAGAGAATGAGAGAACATGAAGCAATCCTATGTTCAAGCAAAAATGAACAACACAAAGCAATTGGTGCCACTCTTCATCAATAAAAACAACAATAGCTGAGAAAATGAAAAATAAGGTACAAATAATTAAATACTAGTATATTTCAGGGATCAATGTAATTAACATAACAAACAACCAGTAGTCACAACTGTTATTCCCTAAAAAAAAGTAATCACAACTATTAAAACAAAAAGAGATTATAATCTGGCACAATATTGAAGTTTGACCTACCATAACAGGTATCATTTTAGCACATTTCGCAAGAGTTTGAATAGGGAAACTGACATATTTGAGGGCCTGCAATATGATATATGTTAGTTAAGCACTTAAGCAAAAGACGGAAAAGAAAGCACAAGCATTAACTTACATCCATTAATGATAGAACATCCTAAAGAACATAAACACAATGTTGTCAAATGGCGGCGGCTCTATAGCGCTATAGTGTAGCATAATTTGAACAAATCGCTATTTTTCACAATACACAATTGATAACACTGCATAAACATACAGGAACAAAGAAAGTATATAGCTTACCTCATATTGACAGGTCGTGGTCAGTATGTTTGATACTGAAACAAGGCAATACTTATAAATGGGAGCAACAGGAACCAATGTTTTATCGCTTGCCTATAAGAAAGACTGAAGATGATAAATTTGAGGAAAATTCTGGCTAAGCAAACACAATGCAGGCAGAAAAAATAAATAGTTGCAATTTCAAACTCTATAAAATTGTAACTTGTAAGGAAACCGCCTATAAAGCACTAAACAGACACAGACAATGATACGTTGAGACCATACGGGTGATAATTTGAGAAAAATTGAATTATTGAATGAAATCACATTTGTCAGTGTCGTGTCAATGTTTGACACCAACATATGTCGGACATGCCTTCGATCTAAAATGTCGATGCTACATAGGAAACCACAGTATATTTTTTCATGTAACATGGAAAGATGGGTACTTACTTACCAGTAAAGCAGCTGCAGAAACAGCTGAGGTAGTGATACGGTTGCAGAAAACAAGAAAGAGAGAATATTTGAAAAATTCCTTGTTCACCCCATATGGGACTCTCATGATCTTTTCCTGAAACAAAAAACAACTATCTATATAACTCATTGGACAAGTGTAAGTCTAAAGGTTATCAGAATCGAGATCTTGCATCAGATCAAAAGAGGATAGTAAGATCGTAAAACATAAGATTGCAACCAAAATCGAAGGATTCTACTCAATTAATTTTGTAGGATCGAAAGGAGATAGCAAGATCGTAAACCATAAAATCTCAAACCAACCATAATTCTTAATATATATTATATATAAACTACTCAAAGTTTCAAATCTTAAACAAACATAAAACAGCCAAGTTATAATCTTAAACATAAAAGACTTAGTTTCAAACCTTAAACATAAATGACTCACAGCCAAGATCGTTAGAATCGTATAGGATTGCACGATTTCATGTTTTCATGCGATTTCACAGGGATTTCACTCAACTAAGGACTATATTCACGATATGATTGGTAGGGTTGAGTGAAATCTCAAAATCATGGGTTTTCACGATTCTGGTCGGGATTCTGACAACAGTACACGATACTTAATATTCAAGAGAATCGGAGTCAGGTGATGTTGATGGCTATGAAGCACAGAAACACGACATGACAGGTAGACATAGATAATACTCCCTCCGTCTCAAATTATGTGTCTCAGATTATTTTTCTTTGTCCTTTTATAATACCGATACAACATTTATTATTATTTTCCATTAACATACCTTTATTTATTGCATTTCAATCATATAATTACTCCACTAACTATAATTAATAACAGTGTTTTAGTAAATGAAACACATTGTACCATTAAAACTCAAAAGGGACGCCTAGTTTGAGAAAAAGGGAGTAATTTAAGAAAGTGTTGATATCCAATACTTACATGTTTGGACACACCTTCAATCTAAAGTGTCAGTGTAACCTAAGTCGATGAAGCCTTAATAGCGGCTGACATTCTTTAAAACGTTGGACCATGTTATGTGCATTACACAGCTAATTACTAAACAAGAGCATTACTAGCATGTCATTAACGTTTCCTTCAAGTCGAGTTTGCATGATTCAAATAATAGCAGTTATGGTTTTCTAGAATATAAAAATGACAGGGAGAAAACAGAAACGTTTGTTTCAGAAGGTTTGATGTGTAAAGTAAAGTTTACCTGCAAGACGCCATAGGTGACAAGGGTGAGCATGATTCCTGTAACAGAAAATGCAACTTTCCATAACTTGTTCCTTGTAAGATTCGAGTCCTCTAAAGAAGAAGAAGAGGCAGACGAGGATGTTGTTTCCGCCATAACGATAAACGACGTCGGATCAAAGGTTTCCCATTCTCACCATTTCATGCGACAAATACTCAAATTGGTCTGCCACGTCACCACTGACTCTACTCAGGAGACACCAAATGATGTCAAAACTATTTTTTTATAAAACTATATTTCATGTAATTAATTAAAATCAAGTTATAATTACTTAATTATTTTTAATTTTTATTTTTTTCCAATTATGTATGTGTATCCAAATCAAGTGTAAGTAAGTCCACAAAATTTAACTCAATTGACAATGTCGAAATTGTTAGATTAGACGCTTTCATCTAATTTCAATATGAGACCTTACAATATGTGTGAATTTCAATGGTGTTTATCATTTTGTCTGGCTAAAAAAAAAATCAAGTGTTGTCATAAACAAGTAAGCAATATCCTAACAAATTGGTATCCTACTTTTATGTGTTTGCCTCCTTGCTCCTTCCAAGATAACAAGGAAAGGTTTTATTCTCATGTAAATGTGGTGATACTAAACATACTTGTGGAGATAGATTTTTGCAAAGTCTAAGGACATCTTAATGAGAGAATTAATTTTGATCGCTAGAGTTACAGTTAAGAAATCTTAACCAACTTTATTTCAATGATGAGTACATAAGCAACCTTTTAGACCCGTACCATTGCACTAAAAAATGAACAAATATTTTAGTGCAAAATAAGAAGGTAAAAGGTAGCTTGTTAAAAAAAATGGTAAAAGGTAGATATAAAAAAATGTGGTAGTATACGAGAAAATGAGGGTGTGAAAAACAAAAACAAAAACGTTTCCCACTCATACTCCCACAAGACTTGAAACAGATTCTAGGCCCATTTCGAAAATCGGTCATATATATACCTTCACACTCCGAAACCAGTAAACCCTAGAACCCGTTTCTTCCTCTGCATCCACCGCGCAGGTTTGTGCACAGTGCCTCTTCTACTCTCTCCTAATTCCATTATTTCATTCATGTCCTCAACAATTTCAGATTTTTAATTTTGTATTTTTTTCCCATGAATTAGGGTTTTAATCAGGTAGAGTTTCTTTCCCCTCAGGAACAAATGGCTCCAAAAGGTAACTTTAATTTTCTGATCCCATTATTTTCCACTGATTTCAGTTTATGTGTGTGTTTCAACCATTAATTTTTCTAAGTGAAAATGATTGTTTTTGTATAATTTAGATTGAACTTAATCAATATGTAATTAATCGAAAAATGTTCCTATGTTAATTGTATTATTGTGTAATTCATCCCATTTTCATGTATGAGTTGATTTTAGGGAATTTGTAAGCGATTGTTTTGGACTGTCTTTTCAGTTATGATAAGCAGAAAAACTTTAGGTTTTGTTATGCTAGAATTGCGTATAAGTTGTTTTTATAACAAAAGGTACAACAAAATTGTTTTCATAAGCTATCGTGAAGAACTTATGAAATTAAGCTGAAATTAGTGGATGGACATGTCAAAAGCTGTTTTCATAAGCTCAAATTTGTAAATCCAAAAATAACCTTGCATCCTGTTTGGGTAAGCAACTTCTCTGCAGCTTATAGTACAAACACTTATTCATAAGCTTACATAAGTTATTTTTATAGCAAAAGATAAACTATAGTTAAATATTTTTTTCTATATGCTATAAGCTGTTTTTATCAGCTATGTCGACAAACTTATGAATACAAGCTTAAAAAAGTTTCTGAAAATTGTCATTTATGCTATAAGGTGTTTTTATTTTATAAGCTATATTAGGGAACTTATGTAAACAAGCTAAAAAAAATTTGTAAGCTGATTTTATATGCTATATTGGAGAACTTCCAAAAACAAGCTAAAAAAATTTTGTGAAAATTGTCATAAGCTGTTTTCTTAAGTTCTCCCAATCAGTCTCACAAAATGTATGCTGGTAGATAAATTCAAATTAGCCAATCCAAACAGGCCCTTAATGTTATCTCATAAGCAGTTTTTAAATAAGCTTTCTGTTTAACTTACAAAATTTTTGCTTAATCTCATGATTAATACTGATTATCCATAGGCCTTTGGTTCAGTGTTCAAATAATGCATGTAATTAGGAAGATTATATTGCACAAAAAAATAGCTAGAACTTTTGCTGTTTTTTTTTCATTTATGCACTGTTTTTGCGCAGGTGATGTTTCTAAGAAGACCGACCCAAAGGCACAGGCCTTGAAAGCTGCCAAGGCAGTCAAGTCAGGCACTGCCATTAAGAAGAAGGCGAAGAAGATCAGAACAACTGTTACTTTCCATCGCCCAAAGACACAAACAAGGGATAGGAACCCCAAATATCCTCGCATCAGTGCCACGCCAAGAAACAAGCTGGACCACTACCAGATTTTGAAGTTCCCACTCACCACCGAGTCCGCAATGAAGAAAATTGAGGATAACAACACTTTGGTTTTCATTGTTGACTTGCGTGCTGATAAGAAAAAGATTAAGGATGCAGTGAAGAAAATGTATGACATCCAGGCGAAGAAGGTTAATACCTTGATCAGGTGAGCATTTATGCAGTTACTGTTCAAGGCAACTTAATAATCTGATAAATGCTAATAACTGTTGTAGTCTAATAGTCAATTTCATATTGCATTCACATGTTTTGTTAGGGTGGCACCTGACATTTGAGATAATCTGTAGTCCTGGATGAATGTGTTTTCTAGTTGAATGTGTTTAGGCATCAATACCAACAATGGTTTTCTCTTTTCTAGTTGAATATGTGTTTAGGCCTCAATACTAACAATTCAGTGCAATTCAATCAGGGTTTGAATATGGAAATAATGATCAGGGATATTGCATAGTTGTGCTATCTGTGCAATTTAATTATTTATAGTTCAGCATGGTGATTTCAGACAATCTCTTAACTCGACAACTGAATCTGTTTCAGGCCCGATGGTACCAAGAAGGCCTATGTTAGGTTGACACCTGATTACGATGCATTGGATGTAGCAAACAAGATTGGGATCATCTAAGTCAGTACCTGGATTTACTTGGGTTCTATTTAGATGTTAGCCAGTTCTATGGTAGTCGTTGAAGGGATCTTTTGGGAAAGGGTTAAATTCTATATTTTGTGTTCTGTTGTTTTCTATATTTTGTTTCAATTGACGACACTTATCAGACCTTGTGTTTCAATTTTGACTCAAGTATTACTTAAATTGACGATTGAATTGAGTACTCCCTATTTTTCCAATTTTTAGTATTTATTTATGCAACTCATAGATTGTTAGCTTGACGAGGCAACTGAGGTTCTGTTTAAACCATTATATGATTTGTCAATGAAGTTTTCAAGTGTTGTAAACCTGTAGTCTAGTATATATGTTTTGGCCTCACGGTGAAAATGATGTCTCACATTAAACATGACAAATCTTGACTTGTTAGAAAGAATGATTGAGCTTTCTCATTAATCCATCATGAAAAATCTTGACTTGTGCTGATGATATTATACAAATAATGTATAGAAATTAATTATAAGGCTCCATTTATACCCCTCTATTAAGGCTCTCAATTGCGAATACTTCGCAAAGTGTGGCAACCGTAAAACCAGTCTCAATGAGCTAGGATCAAAATGCTTTCTCCTTGAAGTGAATCCAAACAGTATTTGTTATGCTTTCGGACTGTTGAATTCCTCATAGCGATAATATTTAGATTTGTTGATACACGATAATAAACGAAACATATACATTTCAAAGGCCTTTGCTAGAAAAACTTGCAATGCAGAAATATCGAGTTCTTTTAGCTAGGAATCGAAATGAATATATGCAACAAATAGCGGAAGATGTTAGATACTCACAAAATGGCCACACGTCTAGAAAAAACCAACAAAATAATGAATATATGAAGAATCTATGTTACTTAGTACTTAACTTTTAACTAATGCTTGATCTGCAAATTGCAATTCTCATGGTGTATGTATACAGAAAAAAACTGCAGACCTCTGAAAAAGAACATCTAGATTGTTTTACAGTTCTCATGGCATGTATCTGTTTGTCTACTACTTTAGATGGTTATCTAATTACAAGAATTTTTCAAAGCGAGTGGAAAATGTCTTCAGAGGTTGACAAATGATCTTGGATAACATGACATCTACAGAGGGGACAATTTGAATGAGATTGAAACCATTTGTCAATGCACGAAACATGAAAACTATGTGTACAAATTGGAAGATGTTTTACCCATTCCCCTTCTTCAAACTCTCCTAGACAAATGGCACAGTCCACATCACTTAGTTTTTGTTCAACCTCATTTTTCTTAAACTGAGACATGGGAAGTGCTTGTACCATAGAGTACTCCAATCCACTGCTTTGAACATGTCGAGAAGAATTGCTAGGATAGAAATTCGCCAGTTCTGAAAGTTGTCTTTGAAAATTTGACACATCTGGAATTTGCCTTTGAACACGGTTTCTTATGGCGATTGCACGGTAAATTACAAAAAACAGACGCAGAAATGCGCCGTGGTAAATAGATATAAAGAAGAAAACCCACACTACAATAACTATTATACAAAATTCTTGTATTTTCAGTTTCTGATGATCATTACCTTCTGCAGTATCAGAAAACATTTTAATAAAGATTAAGCCGATTCTTGATTCACACTAAATCTTATATTAAAATAACTATGCTAGCAAAAAACAAATTTCTATACACGGTTGGAGATAATATTAAGGATGCTCCATTGTATTGGTTGACAACTTGCCTTGTCTTGTCTTCGGTACTAACTATAATGTTTAAAATTTTAGATTGTCATTACATACAAAAGTGTAAACATGAAATTTTTAACACAATTAAATATAAATCGCTACCAGTTTGAACCAAACAACAAATTGTATCCACCTCAAGCATAGGGTGTATAAGTGTTGTAAACTTCGAGGTATCAAATTCGATTCCTACCGATAAAATAATCATGTATAATCAAAGTTGAATTTTCATTGAAGAGATGAAAATTAGATTTAGCGACATAAATTTAAAAAAGAAAAAAAAACTTGCAAGATCAAAGAAGTATTCCAACATTTTCAACCATAATAACCAAAAGGAGTGTATGCCAATCCATTCCATTTACACCAATTGCAATAACTCCATTTAAAAAGGAGAAAAAAATCATCAAAATCATTGATACCTTTGCCGCTTAGAACTAGAACTAGAATCAGAACTATACTTCCATGAATTGTTCCTTGAACCATAAGGAACATGATTACCAGCAAAGTTAAGCATCGAAGAAGCTGAACAAGTTGACATAACATTTGAAGAAAACTTCGGCATAGCAGGAAAAGAAACCGGGTCGATTATTATAGCAGCATCATTATCATACACTTTGATGTTCAAAGGTGGAACTTGAATATCTTGCAAAGGAGGTGGATTACTCCAAGTAGGAAGTGGTCCAGCAAGTAGAATAGTTTGAAGCAAAGGACCAGCATCAATCACAGCTTGTAAAAGTTTACCCTTTTGAGGCAAAACTTTTTCTTTAGCAATAGAATCTATAGCTACAGTTCCATGATCAGAAACTGGTTTTTCATTAGGCACCCTCAAATAATTGAAGTGTTGATTTTGATGATGATTGAGATAGGCCATGTTGGTGTTTGAAAACTCAGGTGAAGAAACAGTTTCAAAGAATGAATCGACCGGTGGTGAACCGTGCGAGAGACTGCTAGATTCTGTAATGCTAGGGTTTGAAGGGTGAAACATTGGAGGATTTTCTTGTAGGAATCCAGCAATGAACTTGTCTTGGAAATGGATTGGACTAAGGTTGTTCATTAGTTTTTGCAGCTGATTCTTAGCTTCATCTCTTTCTTGGTATGCTGTTTTGAGTAGATTGAAGAGTTCTGTCCTCATGTTTTTCATTGCTTCAAGTTCAAGTGTTGTGTCTATGAGCTTTTGTCTTAGTTCATGTTCCCTCTGCAAAATCAAACAAGGAAAATTTTAGTTGGTTTTGAAGGGGAAAAAATTATGATAATTTAAAGTCAAGGAAATAGTTCATAAATGAAACTAATCATGTTTGTTACGTGATGGAAATCAAGGGATTTGGGTTGTACGCAATCAGAATCTAATGCGTTTATTCAGTCAAAACATCGATGGCCGCGGAATCAGGAAATATTCGGATGAGTTGCGATGACTGCGGTTTATATTTTCATTTATGGCTTGTAAAAATGTTTAGGCATGGTTCATATTTTGTTAGTAGTAGAGTTGAGTTACACTCAACCCAACAAAGATCAATGTCTTTGTTGTTTGGATTGTCAAACACTCCCGTTGGCATAACAAAAAACTCAATAAAATCTCAAACAACCGTAGAAAAAAAATTACTGTGTTTAATTGAAATATTTTTTGTAGCAAGATAAGATATAGATACCAATTGTTTTAGAAAAAGACTATGGGCATTTTTGTAAATGATAGTAAACTAATTGCGGGAAAAATTAATCCATGATAAAAACCTTCCTTCTTAGAAAAGGAAAATGTCACATTAACTTTACTAAAATTAATGCAATAATTAATAATCAATTACTGTCCAAAATTAATAAGGAAGGTCAATGACGAAATTCCAGAAAATACATGTAAAAAAATAACAATGGGTGATGGAAATTAATGCAAGAAAATATTCGGACTCTCTCCCGTTTCCACAACATTTCACTATTGCGAAAGGTGTAACCAAACACGAATCAGGTCTATGTACCATGAGAGACTGCACGACTGATCTAGGGCCGTTTGATTGGGATCGGATGATTCAAAATTTACCCCCCAATTTAATGTTAGATGAAAATAAAAAAGCGTTTTAATATCTAAATCGTCTGATCTTGAACGAACTTGACCATTCAGAGATGCTGACTGCACGTCAACTAAACTCATCCCGACGTTACGTAATTCATTTCCCAACCAAACACACAAACCAAATATAAAAGTCTACGCATATAAAAATTTGAAATGATTATTTCAGCACCATTGGTGCACGAAAATATAAAGTACGAGTTGATTTATTTATTTTGATTGGTTCCATCGAAAGGAGTTGATCATAATCATGATCGAGGCATTGCCGCACACTTAATATAAACAACTCTCCCAATAGAAATTCAAATCAACCATTTTGTTGGAATCTAATCCTTTTGCTGAAGATTCAATTTCTACTTCAACATGATACAAAGTTTTTTAGTATTTGTCATTAAAAAAAGAATGTTGATGCAGAAAAAATTATTTAAAGATAAAAAAAACAAAAACTTTTTATCAGATTAATACTTTGATCCTTTTAGCCACGATCCATTTTAAAAGAACGAGCAAGTCAGTTAAATGAATAGTGGAAAAAAAAATGGTGAATCATTTAGTGATAAACAATCCAACAACAAAATGCACATAAAGAATACTAATAATGAAACAGAGTGACAAATGAAAGAAGCCACAAATGGAAAAATCATTCAACCAAAAAAGGCAGAAGAATAATGATCGAATGAGAGGAAAAAAAGAGTATTGAGATGATGAGAATTATATGTTAAAAGAATACAATAAAATATGCAACAAACATACCTCTTGGTAAATGAAAACTGAATCCAGCTCCTCCATACTTTGTTCTGTTTGAGAGAGAAAGAGTGAAGATTGAAATGCAAAGTATTGGCTAGCTAGGAAGAAATACCCTCTTATTTATAGATGAAAAAATTGCACGTGTTGTTAAATAAGACAAAATAAAATAAAAATAATGGTTAAAAAAGGGGTGGGAAAAAGTGGTAAATAGAAAGGATTGCACAGAAATACTCCTTTGAACCAAATCATCACTATCATCAAAATGAATGCTGAGATATTCCTTGGAGAAGAAATTGGAGTTTCCAAATTCTAGCATTACAAAATCCCTGAAATCCTCCCACTTTTTAAGGAACCTTGTCCCTTATATGGTTTGTGTTTTTATGGTCAATGAAAACTTTCCTAGTATATGTCATTTTGAAATCAAAGCTTCTTTTTTCTTAATAAATTTGTACGTACCTTGAAGTTTGGTTATTTACGGGCAAAATTTATTTTAATATAAATTAATATAAAAATGTGATATGACATTCAACGATTGAATCAAAAGTATATATCCAACAAAATTTTATGAATACGATTGTGTTTATTTTTTTTTTAAACGAAAAACATCTTTCGCGCACATAATAATAGAGGCTAATCATCAAGATAAAGATCGACTTAAGCGGTGTAACTATAAGAACAAATACTTTTCATTCGAAATCAAAACTTTTCTAGTATATATATTTCCTCTCACCGTCACATTAAAAATAAAATGAAAATAACTCTTGTTTACAAAAAATTGTTTAATCCTTGTTTAGTGTTTACGCGCTTTGATATTAAATGTCAATAACTCTACATAAATACCTTTAATAAAGACCTGTTTATGATTATGAAACAGTATTTATTAGGTAGGGAAGTAGTAGTATGTTCGCTAGGATGCAGTACTTGAAAGATCATTTTGGTTTTGGCTATTTGGAGCCATCATTGGTTTTTCAAATAGGAGTAATATTTTGGGCAACTTCAAATCCATTAAGGATTTTTTTGTCAAAAAAAAAAAAATCCATTAAGGATTTCATTTATACACATGGTTTGTGTAATATCATCTAGTATCACTCTTAATTCAAGATCTTTTGTTTTCTATTTTTTTTTTAAAATTTTATATCCGATCAATTATCGACTAATTGAAGAAGCACAATCTTATCGTCTGTTTATGAGGGGTCCATTTAAAGACTAATCCATCAAAATTGACACAAGAGAAATCAAATCTAAAACTACGAAAAAAAACACAAGCCAACACGACTAAAACAATCCAAATAGATTATTACTTATTTGTGAAAGCGGTACTCCCTTTTTTATTATTTTTTCCTTTTACATGCAATCAATAAATTTTATTACTTTTAATATAATAATCTTAATCATTTAATATTTCATTTCTTATATTTCTCTCTCAACAATAAACAATTAAGATTTTCATATATTTTCTTTGTAATTTTTTTGACAGAATATATTTTCTTTGTAATATTTGTTTCTCATTTCGTATGTTTTTCATAATTGTATTGTATTTAGGATATTTTTTTTAAAGGAGGTCTTTTTATTATCTTTGATAAAAAAAAAATTACAAAACGAAAATGCATAATTTAAATATAAATAATTTAAATAAGATTGTAACGCCCGTATTAAAAGTGTCTAGAATACTTAATACGTTCGTTAAAACTGATACTGGATACATTAATCATACAATACAGAAAGCGACATAAGTCGGAATTCAGATACAAAAGTCATATATTACATTATTTAAGCATTATCAGTCTA
>Ga0315915_1000495_pt1 | contig 40796 bp, 18 predicted proteins | sample MpolbnodulesMG_FD_207738 | JGI IMG/M metagenome (GOLD analysis project Ga0315915, IMG submission 207738) | Medicago polymorpha root nodule microbial communities from Los Angeles, California, United States - branched nodules | ecosystem: Host-associated > Plants > Roots > Nodule | place: USA...
TTATTTTCTTCTGCCTTTGAGGAACTTCTGGATCGAACCAACGAAAAAAACTGCACTTTCTTCTCTACCAATAATTCCCACATCCATGGAACCTCCTTCCTGGGTTTTCGTCAGTCCAAGCTGTTACTAGAGGGGAGTCAACGCCACAATAACATACCAACTTCGTTTTGCCCAGACATGATGACCCACTCACGGTTGAAGCTGATGAATATGGTTCACCTATTATTTTCTGCAAATCGAAAGAAGACGAAAAGATGATGTACTGAAATTCGAAAGGGAAGGATAAGAAGGAAATAGACACAAGAAAAGAAGAAGAAAAGAATAAATTGATAGAAGAAGAAGAAGAAAGGAAGGAACAAGAAAAAATGAACCGATAGAAGAAAGGAAGAAGAAAGCAGGAAGAACAATGGAGGAACAATGAATTTTGGGGGAAAAAATTGGGGTTTTTTAAACCCTAGTATATTATCGTTGAAGTGTCTCACGTGCCAAACCCTTTTATATATTTTTTTTAATTCCAGTAATTTCCAACGTGGCTAAAAAAAATAAATAAATAAATAGTATATACCGACGTGGCCTGACAGCGTGTGCCATATCAGTGTGGACTGGGTCAAAATAGACCAAAAGGATGAAATATGCAATAGAGCTAAATCTTAGGGGGCCAAAATTGTGGTTTTTGTACTTAGGGGGCCAAAATTGCAAGATTTTGAAAGTTAGGTGTGGAAAAGTGCACTTTAGCCTCTTTTTTTTTTTTATAGAAATAATTGACTCATTTATTTGACATTTAATGTTGTCAATGTATATTACATTTTGATTGGTTGATATCATGATGGGGTAAATACCCTCTAAACAAGAGAGGGTAATCTAGAAAAAACCGATAAATTTACATTAAAATGACCCTCTTTTAATTCATATATAGGAAAATGAATTGAAAATGTATACGCGGACAACGGTGGTATGTTTTCCAATTTTGGTGAAAACACTACATTTTTTTAATTGATAAACGACATAACAAAAACTATTGGAAACTCACATAAACAAAGGAATTTGATTCAAACCTCGACCACCACATTCAACACAGCAATTTTGGTATTTCAGAACTATGACTTATGTACAAAACTCTACATTTTAAATAGAGATTGCTTCTTTAAAAAAATAAATAGAGATTACTTGAAAACTCATCTCAAACATGTTTTATGTCACGTTTTTTATTAACTGAATTAAATATATTTTAGCACAATTTTAAGAATAATCAAATTAAAAGATTACATATGTTTTAAAAGCTCGTGAATTTTTCATTTCTAGTATATTTTCTCTATTTTAAAGTCCTAGAAGTCACTTTTCTCACGTTGTTTTTGCTATTTTCTTATATCTTGCTTCTCACTTATCGTCGATAAGTTATCGATGTTGTTGAAACCAAGTTGGTCCACTAATAACAATATCTTTTTATGTTTTTATGATAAAAAAAAATATCTAAATGGTTTTTCAATTCGCATTTAACTTAATTTCTTATAACTTTGGAATCTTTCAACAAACTATATTCATTTTAAATTTTGCAAATTTATTTATTTAATTCTATTCTAACATATATAGCCCGCCATCGCGCGGGTCGTGAGCTAGTAAGTGTTATTGGTACATGGAGCTTTAATCATCTTGTACAGATACCCACTTAAAAGTTTCGATTGAATGGGGTGGGGTAGCTCAACTGATTTGAGTTAAGGGAATTTTTTTTGGAGGTGCTGAGTTTGAACCGGACAAAGGAGAGAAGAGAAAAAACTAATTTCTTTTTTTTTGGTCGGGTAGCCTAGTGGCTAGAATTCACCTTATAAGGTGGATAAGTGGGGTGTCCGGGGTTCGAACCCCGACCCCTGCATATAATAATGCATTGTTCTACCAACTGAGTTGTGCTCATGAGACGAAATATAATATTTTTTTATTAACATTTATTAAAAATAATGCAAATCACATTTGGATAAGCTTCATTTTAGATGTCCCTTACTTTGAAAATTAAACCCCTAAAGTAGCAGGTTTTTAGTTTTCAAAACATTTAATTTGAATATTCAAACCGATGTTTTGCTTTCAAAACTTTGGCATGAATATTTAAAATGAATGTTTTGAATTTCAAAACTTTTGGTATAAATATTTCAATAATGCTATTCAAAGCGAGTGATATTATCTCGAATGGATCCCGAACAAAAATAGGCCAATAAAAACAGTTTTTGAGAGGAAATCATGGGAAGTGGTGGAGAAAATGATGGAAATTATAAAACAGTGCATGGGTGGCATAAATGCCACATCTGTCCTAAAACTTTCGGGATACCGTTTTTCGCTTAAAAAATCATTTTCCTAAATATTTAAATTGGATCTTTCAAAAATATTTTTAAAAAATTAACTCATTGAATTTTTTTTCCATATGTTTTAGTCTAGGACAGAATATGTGATTTTTTTTAAAAAAAAAAAATGTTTATAGTATCAGTATGTTAAAGTTAAGAGTATTTTTGGAATAGCATATGTGTTTTGGAAAATAGGTAAAGATGTGTGTGGGGTATAAAGTAAGAAATTTCCCTTGCTTTTTAGGCTACCTTATATGTTTTTGCTCTAGAGATTTACCTGTTGATATGTGGACAAAAACTTTTATATTGCAACATTTTTTTGCAATATTTAAGACATGTAAAGGTCCCATTGTATTCACACCCATCGAGATATCAAACCTGTATGAAATTTAATTAAATTTATCAACAATTTTTTTTTGACAATTAATCAAGATTATAGTCAAAAAAGATAAATCTATATATCTTTCATATTATCAAATTTAGTGATAAAATTAGTGACAAATTCTAAAATTTGATTTAAATACACGTTTAATCCTTATATTTTAAGGGTAGTGTTAACTTGCGCTCTTATGACACATGTTAAGAAATCTAAAAGAAGAAATATTCTCTAAAATTTTATGCATTCATTTCATTCAAAAGTTAAAAATTAAATGTAATGCACATATTCCAATAAATTATTTTTACATTTGATTCATTCCAATAAATTAAATTTTTTAGTCCCATGTTTTACGAGTGTCAAGATTCTTTCATTTTGGAGTTCCTTTTTTTTGCACGTGGTCATATTCCTTAATGATATAGAACAGGGTCGTCTTAAACTATCCGGAGGCCCCGATGCAATCTTAAAAATTGGCCCCTCCAATAAAAAAAACACACCAAAAATTGGTTTTCTTATGCTGGAAAAAATAAATAAAATTAAAACATAATAATAAAAAAGTGATTCATGGGAATTGAACCAAGAACCAGACGCCCACACACGCATCTTTCAACCACTGGACCATCACACAATTCTTTGAATTATATGCTCTAAACAAATATATGTAACATTTTAAGGCCTTATATGTATAAAAAAATATATTTGGGCCCCCAAAATTTGGAGGCCCTGAGCCATGGGCCTGGAAGCTCTTGCTTTGGGCCGGCCCTGATATAGAATCACAATTTTTTTTGGTTACAAAGAAGAATCACATTTAATGATGTAACATATCTGATTCGGACCTTAAACAATGTGTGATTAAGCAAAAAAATGCCATGTCATAAAAAAATTATTTTTTAGTTGTGAAATGGTCAAAATTACTTGACAAGAAATGGATTTAGTTAGCTTATTGTCATCACCTGTCGTCAAATTTAGTGGTTGCAGCAAAATTGATAATAAGGTCTATTTCTTGAAACATATCAAGATTTTCATCTTTCAATCCCAAATTTTCAACAGCAACATCTCCTGCTATAGCTGTAACTTTCTCTGATATGAAAGAATCAAATTCTTGAGCCCACTTAATTCGTAGCAATCCAAACAAATCTGTTTGAAATACCTATAAAATTATTCAAACAATTAGTTCATGTTAGTCACGTAAAAAAATATTCATAATGCATAGTCCAAATATTCATTAGTATTTGCATTAATGTACCTCATTTTGCAAACGTTGTGCAGCTAAATCATTGTTGGAAGCTCTTACGAGAAGATACAACTTTTGTATCTCTGGTTGAACTCTTAGAATCTTTTCCACAAAAACTGTACATAGATAAAAACAAATTTAATTATACGTAACTATGGTGATTTTTTAATAAAAGATGACAATAATATGCTATTTTATATATGCATGTATGGTACCTTTTGCCAAGAAGCCTGTTGTGCCAATAACTAAAATGTTCTTTCCCTTGAGAAAGCTTTGTATTGTTCTGGAGTTCATTACTAAGAAATAAAATGCAAATTCCCTCAAAAAAGAAATAAAGTGCAAATCAAAGTCACGTATAGATTGTCATTTTGTAATGATTATCATTCACTTATTTATAGATGGGGGTTGTCAATTGTGCCCCACTATCTTAACTTTTACATTAATATTTAGTCAGTTAAGTTGTTGAATAATGTATATACATTTTCCTCACAAAACTAGGGGATCTTTCAAAAATATTAGTGGAAACTAATAAAAATGTTTTATCTTCAATGATACTTACTTTTTATAGGTCATATTAGTAAAATTAGTGGTTATATTAATTTTCGGGATCATGCTCTAGACCTCCTTCTTATAACTCTTTTAATGTTTTTTAGCTCACAAACCAATTGATTTGTTTCTTCAAATAGGTGGATTATTATGGGATGGAGGCTGGCGAGTTCTATAGAGTATTATTTTCTATGAAATAAAGTCAAAAAATGTCAAATAATTAATGATAAAGTTAAAGGTATTTTGGTTCAAGCTTATAAGTATTAATCAATTATATTTATATACAAAAAATATATATATATACCTCAGTTAACTGATGATTATCCTTAAAAAAAAAGGATGATTATATTGATTCATAAGTGATCCATAAGTTTTGTGCAATTTGATTTTGATATTGAGACGAGGAGTATAATTTTTTTATTTTTTTATTTTTCAGACGCATCGTGTAATCAATTCATTCATCCATTTGAGTAGGTAAGATCTATCACTTCCGGCGTATATTACCATTTTCCTTTCCTAAAATGGTAGCATAACAATATTAAATTATCCCCACTTCCTAAAATGGTATCGGTCCCCGCAAAATCATGTATCAACAACAAAAGTTTACAATCATGCATAACTCGATTTTTTTAAAGCTAAGGAAATTAATGGGTGAGATTTCAGTGACTTTGTGTTGGGTGACTTTGGTGACTTTAGTGTATTTTAGAGAGAAGAGAGTGATGATGGAATGATTAAAATAAATTATTTTGATAAGTGAGAATTATTGGTTAGGAGAGAGATAGAGACAAAGGCACCGAAAGGCACCGAAGTCAAAGGCACCCAAGTGCTACCCGAAATTAATATAGACAACCAAAAATAGCACATTGTTATTAGGGATGGGAATAGGTCAGGCCGGCCTACGGCCTAGCCTACGACAGGCCAAGGCAGACCTAGGCTTTTTTAAAAGTCTATTTAGCTTAAAAGGCTAGGCCACAGACTATTCAAAAAGTCTCTTAGATCTATTAAGACGGCCTATTTAAGTAAATATGAATATTATTTCTTATTATTATATTATATTTTGTACTTTGAATTAAAATAAAAATTTGATAACTTTTTCAGTAATTTAAGTTTATCAGTATACATTAATTTTTTGCATATTTAAACGTATTATTACAAACTAGAATTGTTTTATGATACAATGTATAGTCAAATCCGTAAAAACTCATGTTAATTATCAAAAGAGAGTTTAATCTAATTGATATATTGGTTCACTAGTCTATTTAAACTTAGATCACATTGCTTATTTAAAGATGTTAATATGAAATAGGTTTTTAAACAAGGTAGCATACCGTATCAGGCTTTCAGAAGGTCAGACTCAGACCTAAAAGGTAAGCCTATGCAGGCAACAGGCCTTAAAAAAAATTGGCAGGCCAAGTTCAGGCCTTGCAAAGCCTAACTCGACCTAGCCTATTCCCACCCCTGATTGATATGTAATGCAATTGGTTTATGATATCACCACGACGCTAGTCTAATAGTATCTGTCAACTATTAATTTGTGCCTCGAAGTGTGTTACGGGTCATGTACCTGACCGTAAAAATCACAACCAATGGGTCTAACAGTGCAGACGACATTAAGACCTCATGGGTGTCACTCGAAATGATAAGCATGTAAGAAACTCGTGAATATTGCTATTTTTCCCTTTTGAAGCTACCAGAAATGTTTTTAAAGGGTGTAGAAGCTGAACCAAACATACACTCAATCTGCCATTTATCTTCACACTATCAAATTGGATTAACTACAAGAACCCCGTCACCTATTCTGTCTAATATATCACTTTCTGATACCTAGTTCAATTAAATATCTTCTCTCCAAAAGTATTCCTTTATCTTGCTTCGTTAGTTACAATTGGTAAAAGTGACTCTCGTTTTTTAAAGACAAACTGCTTTCAAAATTATTCATGTACAATTGCACTTTGAACAAATATAAATCCAATTTGAGAGGATGAGTGAAAGTGGAAAAGTTATTTAACCGACTAACAGTGTTACATGGAGGGGAGGTTAATGTTTAGTTGAAAACCTAAAGGGATGTGAGTGTAATTTACTCAATTAAATTCATAAAAAAATGCCAAAAAAAAATATCTAAAAAAAATCCTCTGAAACACTTAATTAGGTCAATATAGCATATGATAGAAGAGGGGAAGTCAATAAATGGATGAAGGTTATAAAACTGGTGTTAAACTTTCTGAATCATTCTGGAGTTTGGACTTTAATACAAGCAACAACAAGGCATAACTACAAGGACCAACAAACCTAGTATTTGTTTGGTGCATAAAAATTTCATATTGCCAACATAATATTTTTCACGCAGCATATTCAACATGTTGACAAGAGATATAGTAATTAAACTGAAAGGGTAAAGATAAATCGGCCTTCTTGTTGAACGGAACCACCGTACCAATGTGATCATCATTTACCCCTGAAATTTATAAAAGCAAATCATTTTACTTAAATTGAGGAGAAGAAAACCATAGAAATGGATGAAAATGTGATTTTAATTTCACTTACGTGTTCATCATCAAAGTTATGTTGTCTCCTTTAAGAAGGATCCTCCCTAATCAAAACAATAACACCCTTCAGAAAATGCATAAGTGGCAAAGACAAATATAATCAAATTTGAGAAACATATATTACCTAATGTCTTTTTGCTCTTCTTCTTGACATTTACTTCTTCGGCATCATCCAAAACCAAATTCATGTACTCGTCAAAACCCTGTTTAAAACAAAAATAAGATCACAAGACCCTTAACCATCTATTCAAATATACAAATTTTAATGCGGATGTACTGTCTACACACTAACAAAAACAATAACCAAGCATTTTCCCCCAAGAAATGAGCTCATGAATCCAAAAGTTTACATAGTCCTAAACTTTTGAAAGAGACAAATGAGATTCAAATTCAAAGTTTTGGATAACAAGGATGTGGCCAAGATAAATTTAGATAGTACAAAGTAGTGACAAGTGTAATATCACATTTCTTAAGAGATGATGATAAATGAATAACTACAACAGATTCATGTCTCGTCTCTTCTTTAAGAGGGGATTTTGTATTTGAATTCTCTAAGATCAATTTGAAATACAAATTTTAATTGAAGTTAGTATTAAAGCTAGGCAGAAATAACAACAATTATGCCTCCCTACAGTGGTTGATGACTTGATGCTAATTCCAGATCATCTCATCAAGAAATTAACTATCAAGTAATCCCTTCCACATCCACAAATAAGACAACTGAACCCCAAAAACAAACCAATCCTAAGTATATGAGCTGAGGTGGGCAGACCTCCCTGCCCTAGTCCAACCAGACCAGACTCAAGCAGCGAATTCACAAACACAGCATCAGAATTCAAATTTAACCAACAAATTAATAAACCAAAACATAGGTTCACAACTTAGCACACAGCAAGAACGCAAAATGTTCCAAATCATTAAATTACAAGGTTCAAAGTTACTAGAGAATGAAGAATGGTGGGACCGGTTCCGAATTCAACTTAGCGAATCAAAATTTCAACATTCACAAGTTGGGTTCATTTGCCAAGTTAGCCTGTTAGGTGCAACCTCGCAATAATGGACTTGTTCATGTATTCTAATTTGCAAATTTATTTATGCTGGGAGCAATGGGGTTGAGACTCCAACACATTCACCTCCTTTCCTGATGGTTCACATTGGGCTGTAGGATGCATATGTGGAATCAATAGCTACAACTTTACGATAGGATAGTGTTTTGTACACTACAGGGCATTACCCTTCAGCTGTTGCATCTGGCATTTCGGGGGTTCTTAAAAAACAATAAACCCCTGTTTTTTCAACATGTTTGGGGGAGAAAATATACAACCATTATTTTGTAGACATGTTCGATCCTCCTCAAACTCGTGAATCTAGCTAAGTTTACACGGAAACCATTTGTAATTGAATTAACTCGATTTTGATTCCTAGAGTTGTTGAGTCACATGATTATGAGTTAACAAATCCTATTCCAAAACATGTCATACAAAAAGGAGAAATGATATTTGTACAACCATTTTCTAACAACTTTTTGACAACTTTCTCTCTCATACTCACATTATCTTCTTATTCTCTCTCTATTATTTTTGACCAATCAAATGAGAGAAAATCAAAGTTGTCATAGAAGTTGTACCAAAGAGTTGTACATATATCACTACTCTACAAAAAGTGGGTACAAATTTGCAAATTTCTAATCTGTCTATTCCTAGAAATATCTAATAGCAGAAAATAGCGGTTTGTTAACATTCAGCTACACAACAGCACTAAACATCACATAGGTTCTAGACAATCAAAATTGGAAAAAAGTAATGATGGAAGATTTGTAAGCTGTGGAAAATAACTCCAAAAATACAGTTCTTTCATCTATTTTTCTACACTTCCAGATGTCCCTTTTGAACTGCTTACTACTCCACAGGTTTGGGCAAACATCAAAATGCACAGCTAAAAGTAACACCACAGGATTGTATAAAACTCTTGGCTAAAATCTGATAATTAACTCCACTGGCTTGTGTAAAACTCTCAGCTATTTTCCACGGGTTTTAAGCACTAGACCGTGTATAGTCAACTATCAAGAAACATTTACCTAATTAGGGGTGGAAAAAGCTAGGCTGATCATATTTTATTTTATATAATATATATTGAGCCAATCCAAAAGAGAAACTACAGCACCAATTATCAATATGGATGATATTATTGTTAAAGCGTTAACGAAACTGAAATCGGGCTTGAAGGAGAAGTTACAAGAATGTTTGAAATTGCAGATTTGGATCTAGAGGAATATTTTATGGGGATAGAATATGATAAATCTACAGAATTATATACTCGTAAACCAAAGACTGATTGAGACTGATTTATCCACCTCATAGTTGCCCAAATATATCTTTTGTAGTAAGCTGGGTATGGCAACTAAAACACTCACCAAGACTGCAAGATCTTGAGTTGACTACAAATTTTGATGTATTGAAATGGGTCATTAGGAAGACGATTAATGTATGAGAGGCAGGGATACAAGCAAATTGGCTGGTAGTACAGTTGATAGGAATCAACTTCTGGTTATTGTGTATACATTTAAGGGAACCTTGTGAAAAACAGAATGTCGTGGCTGAATTTGAATGAAAGTCCTATGAGGGTATTTGAGAATACTGATTAAGTAAATTAAAAAGCTACCACTAAAAATTACGAGTTCACAACTCTACACCTATGAAAGTCTACCATGAGATCAAACCGACAAGCTCCATAGGTCACAATCAGGTTTTCCATGACAGAATAGAATTGATCATAGAAAGAGCAGGAAGAGTTAAATACTTCTTTCTTATATGAAAACAAATGAATCTCCACAGTAAAGGAGATTACCACCTATGAAAATACAAGCATGAAACTGAAAGAAAATGCAAGAAAAAATAATCCTAATTACATTACACCCAACGATCCGATCTCCCCTACTCATACTCCTATAACCAACTCGGCGAACTCTGTCATGTGCCCCTTTCTTCTTTTTTAGTGAAAACCTCCCGAGACACAAACCCTTGACTATTTAGTCTACGAATTGGATTATTGCAACTTTCTATTGTGCATCCCTATCGGTTTTATCTATACAACAACAACAACCAAGTCTTATCCCACTAAGTAGGTTCTGCTAAATGAATCAAACGACATCATGATGTCATCGGTTTTATGCATATGTTTCTTAAAACACAACTCATACGAAGGCAACAAATATCTTAAATTCAGTACTGCTTGTCAGGAAGCCAAATTGAAATTAGATGCATCACAAGATTATAGTAGATATTTATCAAAACATCAAAAGGTGACTAATTCGCAATTACCAAAACATCAAATGGTGACTAATTTGCAATTACCAAAACATCAAACAGTGACTAATTTGCAATAGTTAAGCAACTTAAAATAAACAAATAGATTATTGCACACCAAAACCATAGCTTTCCTGAAAATCCGAGTACATAATTCTACACCATAAAGAAAATAATTGAAAGAAGATTCACAGCACCAAAATCCCAATTAAATAAAGCTTCTTTTTTTCCACAACATTTAAAAAAAAAAAAACTTACAATGATTCTGCCTTCAATCCTCAAATCCTTCTGCTCAAAAAGCCAAATCTGAATCCGCGCTTTCTGCAACAAAAAATAAAAAATAAGAAAAAACAAAACCAAATTTGATTTAAAAAAAAGGCACTAAGGAAAGCACAGAAGGACTTACGCTTTGAAGAAATCTGAAGATCAAGTTCTGAGAAAAAGAAGAAGAAAAACGGAGATTAGGTTAAGTTGTTAAAGAGAAAGAAAAGTGAAATTGAAAGGGCTAAGAGTGTGATGAGAAGCTTACAATGGGTTGGGTCATGACCCTTTGAACCTTGGTGCTCGCCATGGCAGCTGGTGAAGGTGTGCGGACGATGAAGGTTTGGAGAGACGATGAGAGCTAAACCCTAGAAACTGAGTGACGGTGAATAATGCTGCTAACTCGCTCACTCAGAGGGTTTTAGTAAACACCAACAAAATAATTAATTATATATATAAAGGGGAAATTATCAATCTAGATGATAAACAAATTTTTTGCTAAAAAAAGTGGTAAACAAATTTTAAAGTCTCCTTAAAAAAATAAATAATTTAAAGTGACTTTTTTCTTTTACTCAATTTGAAGGTTTTTTTTTAACAAAGTAAAAAAAGAAAAAAGCAACGAGTCTTACTTTTACTAACTAGACCACGTGCGAAAGTCAACGTAGAGTAACTGACAAGAGATATGAATCTCTCTTTCTAGTTAGTTTGATATCCACAAACTACGTCTGAAAACCAGCATGAAGGATATGTTATAACAACCAACACTTTAATGGTAAACAAATATTAAGCTCCCACAATGGTGTCTAATGAGACAACCAAAGTCCGTTGAATTGGATTTGTTAGTGCACTTCTGTCAACATTAAGGATTGTCGTGTCATGATTACCTCGTTGTCATGGGACCTCTTGACAAGGTTTAAGAGCATTCTACTCAATGATATTACCAAAAGCAGTTATAGCCGCTTAAAATTGAGATAAAATAGTTGCGGTGATAAACCTTGTAACTGGGATAATAAACACAAACTTATTTCTTGAGCACCAAATACTCCACATAACTAATGAACTAAGAGGACCAAACCTCGAGTAAATGTTATGAAACATAAGTGGAGCATTGATAGTTCCCAATTTCTCATAAACATCGATGATCGATCACATTATCAAACACTATTAGTTTCTTGAACTTCTAAAGTTCTTCATATGATTAAACAATGATCAATCAACTCTTCTTCATTCTCACAAAAAGGACAAGTAGATGAGACTATTTAAAGTGTGAAATTCTCAATTTTAATCCTTTCAATATGAAATACTTGAAACTAAAATGTGACATATTTAAGACAAAATTTACATCTACTAATTTTACATGAAGCACCTCTAAATAAATTACATGAAGTAAAATAAAACAATAATAACAAAAAGTAAAAAAAAAAATTGACAAAATATAATATGTTTTAAAGATTTGAAATGAAAGAACCAAAAGCTCAAAAGAAACACCAGTTCTAGACTTTGCCGGCGCTCCGCCACTTCCATTTCTCAACACATCATCTCCGCCATGCGCACCACCGCAATCATCTCCCAACTCCCTCTCCTAAACCGCCTCTCCTACCGCTTCACCTCCACCATCTCCTTCACATCCGACACTTGCCCCGACTCACCCGACAATGCATTCCCATACTCCGACGTACCCAACCCTAACCGAATAAAATCAGAGAGAAAACCCTACGTGACGCCGATGAAAGTTTTGATTGCGAGGGCAAAGACAGAGAGAGAAGTGCGAAAGGCACAACCTTGTAGAGTTCTGGAAGAGGCGCCGGAGAATGGGTTGCTTGTACCGGAGCTTGTGGAAGTTGCGAGAAGAGTTTATCAAACCAGAGGGTTTCTACTTTCCGGTTTGAAGCAACTCGTTCGAGTTATTCCGGTTTTGCGCTGCGAGTATGCATTCTCTCTTTTTTATGTGAATATTTTTATTGTTTTGCTTTTGAATTTTGAAGTAGAAAATGAGGTTAGTTAAGAAATTAAGTTGGATGGATAATTGCATAAGAAACAACTTGATGTTTAGTATTGAGGATTAAAAAATGTTCCATAGATACCCATTTTTTTGATCACATTTTTTAATATGATTAACAATGTGTGGCAGGTGTAGGAAAAAATGGGTGTTTGAATATTATTGCTACTGAATTTAGCTCCTAAGGTAGAAATTCAATTCTCAACAATTGATTATAAAAATAAAGTGTGAATGTTAATGTTAGATGCATATATGACAGATGAAAAATATGTCTTACTTCATTCATTCCAAAACTTTGGTCGTTTAAGGATTTAAGTTTTGTTTCAAAACTTTACTTGTTTAAGAAATTTAAGATATATTTGGCATTGTTCTTCCGAATACACTCCTAAATATAATTAGCATCATTTACTTTATATAAAATCATGGATTTAATTTATACACACTGTCAGTGTAAATATAATTTTACACGGTTAGTCAATCAATCACAACTATCAACTATCAGATCATTGAAAACATTTGACTTTAACCATAACTATTTCTAAAGTCACTCATATGATACGAGTTGTTGTGATTTGTCGACAGTATAAAACTTTTTACACTTATAGTCTGTGGAAATTAATCTCTTAAATGATTTTTTATTTATAGGTATTTGTAAAGCTTTTAATGATTAGAATAAGATAATTCTAGTAGTTATACCCATCAATTAAGTGATTCCTTAATCTATATGCAAAATACCTTAAAGAACCAAAGTTTTGGAATGGAGGGAATGTTTTAGTGTCATCTTGTACAAATCATGTGTAAGATAAGATTACACGGATGTGGGAAAATGGAGTTGTGACATTCCACATAATGTCACTTTCCTTAAAATAGATAGACTCATTTTAAGAGGAGCCAATTATGCTTTAGTGTGATTCTTAAATTAAACAAATGAATTTTGAGTATTCTTAGCAACATTTGATTTATAAGCGGTAGACATTTGTGTCAATGGTATGGGTTTTCTACTGTTTTTGGAGTGGAAATAGAATAAGTTGCATTGGCTTGCTCTTTGTTGCCTTCACATTTAATGGTTTTTGACTTATCAGGCTCTGTAATGAGGTTCACATTGGTTACATCGGTCATGAAATTCGAACATGTACTGGACCAAAGAGTTGGCTGCGGAGTGCAACTCATGTTTGGAAAAGGGGAGGTGTTCGCGATGTTGTTAGTTTCCCAAAATGCTTTCATCTCTATGACCGTGTTGGCAAGCCAAGGGTTGGGCATGATGAGAGGTTTAGTGTTCCTCGTATCCATGCCATAGTTGAACTCTGCATACAAGCGGGTCTAGATCTTAAAAAATTTCCGACAAAGAGGAGAACCAAGCCTGTATATTGCATTGAAGGAAGAATTGCAGATTTTGAATCCGTTGTGGAAGAGAATGAAAGTGAAAGAAAGTGTTCTTTCGAAAACGTCAACCCTTTAATGGATTCATCCTCTATGTTGAAAGAGCCTGTAGAGAAGATCCAAAATCTAGTGGAGAACGAAATAAGCCATATGGATCAGTTGAGTGATGAACAAAGGAGCAAGTTAAGGGTTTTAAGTAAACATACATTGGACTCGTGGTTTGAAATGACATCAGGTGCTAAGAAGATCATGGAGAAGTATGCGGTGAATACTTGTGGATATTGTCCTGAAGTTCAGGTTGGTCCTAAGGGACATAAGTTGAGAATGTGCAAGGCTTCAAAGCATCAGTCTCGGAATGGTTTACATGCATGGCAAGAGGCAACATTAGATGATATTGTGGGTCCAAATTATGTCTGGCATGTTGAGGATCTGAATGGCCCTGCTCTGAATAATAATCTCAAGAGATATTATGGTAAGGCTCCTGCTGTTGTGGAACTCTGTGTGCATGCTGGGGCTCCCGTTCCTGATCAATATAGAAGCATGATGAGATTAGACGTAGTTTCCCCAGAACGAGATGAAGTTGACCTTGTTGCCTGAACTGAAATGCCTTAGATCCTTTTGAAGATGGGCTATATACATTTATTGGACATTTCAAGTTCTTATGGATAAACTCATCGAACTTTTGAGTTTGATCAAATCTGAAATGTGGTGTCATGTGCTAGTTTTCTGCTGTCTGACTATAGGCTGTTTAGCCTGTAGTTCCTCATTCACACATTCTGAATGTAGTTGTCAGTTTATGTTATCTTCAGAAAGAACACCCAGATTGAAGAATTTTTACAAGCATTACAAATTCGTGATTCCATATGGGGATGCTTTCAGCTCAAACCACAGTTTCTTGTGAAATAATGTATACACTGGAATGGCTACTGTGAAAGAGCACGCGGCCCCTACTCTAAACTTAAATGCATAAAGATAAAGGTTTTTTCAGTTAGAACCTGAACTCCACTTTGCTGTGGGTCCAAAAGTATTTCAACACAATTGTATAGTCTTCAGAAAGCATAGTTTTATAATGCTTCCTCATCTTATCGAGTCGATGTTGAAGCTGATTTAGCTCACAATTTATCCTCACTAATATATTTGATGAATTTAAAGACGAGTGGTGGTAAGAAGGTTCAATGAGGCTCCTACAATCTGTGTTGTAGGTAATTGGTGCTGCAAAAGGTAAAACTGTTGTACAATTCATCTCATTCTTTAGTGACTATAGTTAAAACCTTTCTCTAGTAGAGGAAATTAGACTCCACTGGTCACAATTTTGTTTTTGCTGAGAGGGGCTCCTTGAGATCATTAAATCCTTTGCTGTGTATTGTAATTTATTGATTATTTTGTCTTTTGAATTGCATTTAATAAATATACGTTTTATCTAATCTCCCGTATTTTTTTACGATAAAGAGATGATGGTAAACCTAATTTTTGTGCTTTTGGTAATGGTATGCACGCATAGTAAATTTAACTTTTGATTAACTTCCTCTATCCATCTTTACCAAAAAGTAAGCTTCTCTTATACATGAATAATATTTATTTTTATTATTATTCACCCAAAAAAAAAATACTTGTTTTTTTATATGTTCATTTAAAAAACAGTTCAATAGGTGCATGTTGTTACTTGTTAGTAAACTTGTTTTACATTGACAATCAATTAGAGCTCATTGTTTTGCAACGTCATATTATCATTTTTAAATTAAAATAAAAACCTTAAAAAATCATATTTCAAATATGCATATATTGTGCTACCATCATATTTGCCGATGTTTCGCTTTGTTCCATTGGTCCCCTATAGAATATTAAGAAAGTTCTAAATGTAAGATTAGAAGCACATCGAGAGCATCAAATTCTTCCATGATTTCACTTACTCGGTAATTTAGAGAGGGAAGGTAGAGATAGAGGATGCTAAAAAGAGTGGCCAACAATCATGTAGTATCACAAATATCATGTCTACAAACCTAACGTTGAAGTTGATATCTAAACTTTCATATTAACAAATCATTCCTCTTATTAATGAAACAGATAAAAATGAAATATTAATAAGAGTCGTATAATTTGGAGAAATATATGCAATTGAAAAAAGTCAGTGAGGTTAGTTTGAAACTTGTGATTGCTGGTTGGGACACCATTGAACCAACTCTATCACGGGCCATTTATATGGTAATGACACATACTCATGTTGCTGACAAATTTTACTTAAAGCTCAAAACTTTTGAGGAGAATCGAGCAAAGGAAGACACTGTGATCTTTCCTCAATGTTGCTAAGGGCACCTTGCATGCAGTCATAATGGAGACTCTAAGATGGTAAGCTTGCATCCAGCCATTCCAGAGGTACGGATTTCTACATTCCTTAGGTGCCTGTTAATGTTATGAAAGCAATATAGGACTCCCTTAAAGTTAGGTTTCTTTCTAGCTACGCACCCAATTGCACATGGAGAAGTAAACATGTAGAGATCAGATTTCCTTTTTTTAGGGACCAGATGAACAAAAGAAGGCTGAACTTGGAGTGTTGCATGCAGTTTGCGGTTATTAACGAGCAAGCTAGCTGTTGTCTAGCCAACCAGAATTAACGGGTGTCTGTTGAGACACTTTATTAATTCAGGTGCTATGTTAGTGTTAGTTAGAAGTGACTAGTTGTTTGTTGTGTTGTATAACCGTGGTTAATGAATAAGCCTGATCAGAGCAGAACTTATTCAGTGTGTATAAAGTTATTCTTTCATTGAGTAACAAGACAAACATGTACATTTTTCAGTGTGAATAATTTTCCATCCTCTTTTAGTTTCACTCTTTTCTCTGTTCAAGTGTTATATGATATATGATTGAAAGTGTGTGTGATGTTAAATAATTAGTATCTAGAGCTAGATTCTTTCCAGGGAATCTGTGTTTCTTGCTGCTATTATGGCCTCTTCTGATGGCCATTTCTAGGAAACCTTCCCATTCTTGATGGACAAAGTAATGACTAGTTTTTCCATCCTCTCTATGTTTCCCTGTTTTCTCTGTTTAACTTTCAAGTGGTCTATGAGTAGAAGTGTGTGAGGTTTGGATACCATTGAACTGCAAAATTACAGCAATCTGAAGATAATGGTAGGATCAAATTAGTGTGTAGAGGTTTGGTCCATTTGGATTGGGCTTTTATTCCTGAGCCATCTCTGCAGAGCCCCACCAGAATATCTGTTTTCTAGTTTTAACTTTTCCTGCTTTTGTCCAACTGTATAAATAACGAGCTCAGCATCTTTCCCCTGATTCATTGAGAAATTGTTCATTTTCCCTTGGATTGCAGTTTATGTATACTCATTCTTTCTTTAATTTTGTGTTTAAACTGTGTCAAATATGGTCAATTAGAAATCTGTTGAAGTGTTACAAACATATCAGCAACTAATAGAGAACATTGACAATAAAAGAGAATACAATGGTGCATATGTATATCAGAAGAACGCTAAGCAGAAAATATGACATGATCGTGTGCATCTAGTTTGCCTTTTCATGAAAGTGATAACTAGAAATAGAGTTTAACTCAATTCAACAACAGAAAGACTAGCTCACTAGAACACAAGATGCACACACACGCACCCATAAAGATAATTGATCCTTCTAGATTTTTTAAGAGCCATACGAAATCTAAGTATCATAAAAATCTCCCATGCTGCCATGCATGCAATTGATACTTCAAACAGCTAGGGTCTATAAATATAACATGACAAAAGGCATATGATCCAATTCTCTAAACCTGCTCAGAAATCTCATTAGTAAGCTATTTCGTACATTCAGTGCTTATTATAAACATCCCGCACATGCCCCAGAGTAGTCGATAGCGGTGACAAACCGCTATGGTAATCATCGTAGCGGTGCAGAATCAAATAGCGGCCACTTCAACTGCTATAGCGGTGGAGCGGAGAATAGCAGATAGCGGCCGCTTCAGCCGCTATTTGATTTTAGTAGGAAATTTCTAAATTGACCATATTTTAAAAACCTTTTTGAGGGCATTTTGGGGATTTCATAAACCCTAACATTTTTCAGCTCTTTCTCTCTTCTCACATGCGCCGCAAAACACACTCTTCTATCTTCCAACTGGAAAACACGACCTGGCGATATCTTCTCCCTTTATCTGTGCTTTTTTTCTTCCTCGGTTTATTTTTCTTCATGGTTTCTCTTGTTTTATGATTTTTTTTTATCTTCCTCTGTTTTTTTTTTTGTTTCTTGGTGTTTTGATTTATGAATGTTTTACGAGTTTTGAGTGTTATATTTAATTTTATATTAAATATATGTTTGTTTATACTTTATAGTATTATTCATGTAATTTGTCCAAAATAACAATCAAATATCGGTGATCTATGAAGCATGAATACAGACATGACACAGACACTGACACGCCGACACCGCTAATAGTTTGAGAAAATCACATAATTCGGTGTAATTATATGTGTCATGTTCGACACAGGGACACGCCTTATTCGAGGAATGTCTTCATAGTCGGTGATCATTATTTGTCATACCACAATACACTATCCTGCTATCCCACTTTTGGGGTCGGTTGCTATTCACCACTATACAGGATTGACTGCTATGACATTCCCACATGATACGTATGACTGATTATTGTGAACAAATACTGATTGAAATTAAATTGCAATACTTGAGTAGAGTTATCAAAAATTTGAAATGGAACATGTTTTGATAGTTTTATGTGATTTTCATAGTAGTGACAAATTCTTATTTTGCTTGTTCAAATTGCTACTGTAGGTTCTAATGCTAGGAAGAGATAATGTTGCCTACATGCTAAGTGTTCATAATCTTATGAGCATACAATTTGCTGCAACAAAGAGATAATGCGGCAGTACAAACAAGGGCTCATAGTCTTATGAGGATACTTCTTCCAAACAACAAATATGAAGATTATCATAAGAAGCTAATGGGATGAGAAACCTGAGTCATGTCATTCCATACCTATCTCCTAGAATTTGAATTTATTTCCACCAGGTGTTGATGACTACTGATGGGGTACTGGGAACACGTTGGAATGCAGTCACTCCCCTGAATGTTATCACGCTGCATCATCCAAAGCAATTAATAGGCCATGTTATCTAACTGTTCAGTTTGATTTTGAAAGAGAGTAGGCAATTTGCATTAAATTATCATAGCCATATCACTAACATTTGTGTTGTTTAGACTTCACAATGTGGCAAACTAAGGTTCAAATTCTGACTGAGAGAGGTATCTATATTTAGTGTGTGACGCACTTTGAATAGGATTACCTGCGATAGAATGAATCTATAGGAAACCAAAAAAAATTAACATTTGCAATGAACTTTGCATACAGTCAATTATAAAATGTAATATTAAATTGATAACTGTGATCAAATTCAATACTTTGATAGCCCACTTGCAAAATTAACTTATAGCTTTTATTACTAAGATATTATTTATATACGTAGCATTTTATAGTTCATCATGCCCTTGACTCACTAATTGTTTCACCTTGTGTTTGTCCTTGTATATTATAAGGTGAGTTAGTTGTGGACTGTTTTGTTTATTTCGGTTAATTGTTATGATAGAGAATAAACTATTTCCAATTTTCTTCGAGTATTGTAGTGCAATTTGCAACTCAAGACAATGACATCTAAATTATAAAAACATTATCTCTTACCACAATGTTTTTTTTTATTTTTTATAATCAAATTATAATATTATGTTATAGAAGTACAAGAGTTACTCCAACCCATCAAGTAAAAAACTGATTGTGAGTTTTTAATGACTATTTTCATTTTATCAATCTAATAGAAAAAAATAGAAGTCATACTACAAACACGAATATAACAGCCTATAGGGTGTAGGGGGAAATTCTTCGGTGACTTTGAGCGTTAATGACTTTGGTGAATTTAGTGTATTTTAATCGATAGATAAATGGTTTATTTTAATGAGAGAGAATAATTGATTAGGAGAGAAATAAAAACATAGCCAACAAAATCATCCAACTTTTGTCAAAAAAAATAAGAATCATCCAACTCAGTCGCCAAAGTAGAATCTTGGGTGTTGATACACCGGTGAGAATAGAGTCAAGATCCTCTCCATTTTGGATCTCCTCTATTTTTTCTATTTGCAAAAGTAAAGATACAATAAAATTTAAAATTAAGTAATGATGATGGAACCCACTTGTTGGTAATAGGGGTGTAAGTGGTTCGGACAAAACCAACGAAACTGGAAGTTCAAACCGAACCAAACCGAAAAAATATCCGACCTTGTTTGGTTCGGTTTGAAACCGATCCGAACAAATTGAAGCCGATCTAATTTTGTTTGGTTTATGGTTTTTCATTTTGAGATCCGTGAAATCGATGAACCAATCCGATGATAACCACACTCCTTATTTTACTAATATTATCCTACCTTACACAAACTTATGGTTAGGCCCAAAATTAAACATAAAATACTTTTTAATCCATTCACTTTCTCTCATCTTCTTCTCATCTCATCGGTTGACGATTCACGTTGGAATTGGATTGATTTAGTTTGAATGTTTTTATTTAATTTCATGGCGACCATAATTTCATGATGTTTAAATTTCAGGATGTTTTAATTTCAATTTGCATGCATTTGTTATTTTGTCTATGTTTTAATTTTAGGATGTTCTTTTGGAATTTTTGTGTTTGTTGATGAATGATACATGTATGGATCATGAATGATTGAAATATTTGAGTTTGATGATGTTGTTTTTCAAGAATGATGGATGAATGAATCTTGGATCATATTTATGAAATATAGAGTAAGGTTAGTTATAAAAAGTTGTTTGAAAAATAGAGAACAAGAAAAAACAAAATATGAAATACAATTATACAAAGATCTATGAAATATTTTGTGAGAATATGACTTTTTTTAATTGTATTTTTAAATAAACCGATCAACCAAACCAATCCAAACCGATGAAGATTTCAACGGTTCAGATATTTTTTTTACTAAAAGTCAACAAACCGAACCGTTACACCCCTAGTTGGTAGGACTTACAATCTATATTTTATGTGTATCTCCTTTTAAATGACAATCTTGGTTTATTTCTATAAATGAAGAAGATGCTACCTGGTGAAGTAAGAGAAACTGAGATCTTGTATAACAGTGTTGAAGAATTCTCTCAGAGTAAGTAATTGACTCTTGTCCACTAGGGGGAGTCTACTTTTAAATCCATAATAATAACTCGTCTTACCCATATCCCTGTGGTCTCTTTCAAAATTAAGTTCAATTCAATATTCTAGCTAACTGTTTCTTGTAGAATAAATTCGTCACCAAGAGTCACAGAATTCTTCCCCCAGATCTTTATTGCGGCAGTGTCGTTTATATTTATGTCAATTCAGCATAGGGGAACACACAAACACAAAAACTGTGATGCTAATTTATTACTAATACATTCCTTTAAGAAAAGGTATTATACATTTAAATGTATAACTTACTAAAAAAGGAAAAGGAATTTTATGTGTCGCAAATTTGTGTGCGAGTTAAAATGCATAGGGCGGTGACCGCAAACTTAACTCAATTAGTAAGGACAGTGGATAATATATGCAGGGGTCGTGATTTGAACTTTAAATATATCACTTCTTCACATTTAATATGTGTGAGCTTCACCTACTAAATTACTTGAAGAAGAAAAATAAAATGCAGAGCGTGTTCCTTCACGAATTCAATGCCTAAATTAATTATAGTTGCATAAGTGAGGGGCTATGTTGCTAGATAACTAGACTTGTAACTTGCAGTATGTAATCTTGGGTCGATGGTTCTGACCTCTCCTAATAATGCATGTGATCCTTAATTTAATTTTAATCAATTTTCTTTTATAAAAATTCCTTGTACTTTTGTTGCATTAGTATTTATGTGGTCTGGTCCACTATTTTACCAACACAATAACAACTTTTATTGTGGCTTAGGAAATCTCATGACTTTTATCATGTATACGTCGCAGATACAATTCATGATCATTCATGACTTCTTTTTGAATGGTAGAAACCCTAACATGCATGTATCTTCTTGACATCAAAGTGAAATACCAACAAAGAAAAGAAATTACACGATAATGTTACAATAATGTTAAGTATTGATCTACAGTGTTCACCGTAAAACTCACTTATACAACAGTTCCTTTCCACCGCAGGAGTAAACAATAAAAAATAAAAATGCAGCTTGGTTTAAACCGACATCAATTAAACTCACTATCTCAACCGTAAAAACAAGGAGGATCACAAGTTTTTATTTATAAATAGTATCTTTGATCCTAGTTGAAGTTTACAATAATGTATAATGTACAGTAGTTCCTTTCCACCGCAGGAATAAACTATGTACTACACTAACACTTAATACACCGTGAAATCAAGAAAGATAAAGATTCCCTTTCGAAATTGGCGGTAAAAAAATACAGAAATGTAGTGGGGGCACTCTCTCTTCTGAACTGGTGAAGTAATGAATAGTAGTTGATTGAGCATGAGATGAGTCAGACACAAGTTGTGTCAGAAAATAAAACAATCTACATGTTCGATTTAGCTATCCCTGTCGGTGACTCAAGCTGCAGTTTTTCAAAAGAGTTAGGACCCACTTCACTCTTACACTTATTCAATTTATATTTTGCTTCTTTGAGCCAAATACAAATGTAGTTTCACATTTGACGAGTCTTCTATTACTATATCAAAATTAACTTTATTTATTATTACAAACCCAAAATAGGTTCCTTCAACTTCAAGCATAAATTCTTGGTAAATAGTTTTACCTAAGAGCCACATAATTTGCGTTAGGGAACTTCATCCATTTATGTGCATCCTAAAATGACTTTTTACTTCTATTTATGCATTTAATGTTTGGTGTACTCATTATATAAAAATAACAGAAGTGAGGGTAAAAAAAAAGTGATTTTGTTGTAAGTGTTCAACATTACTGAATGGATAATTTTGAACAATAATATAATATTTAAATCAACTTTATTTGTCTTCTTGATCTTCAAAAGAATTATAGACATTTTTTTTTTATTATTTCAAATGTCTCAAGTTTTCATCTCAAAATGATGTCTATAACTAAAAAATTATCACCAAAAGTAGTTTGTTTATAGCAACAAATGGAATATCAGGCCTTAAACTTGTAACAAAATGTTGACTGTACTATTTCAATTTCAAGAATGTGCCGTAGATCTTTTTTTTTTTACTTTCAAATGACATAAACAAGATCTTGTTTGGACAATAATATCTCAAGATGTGATATTTTTGGCTTTTCTAACTTCAAAGAGAAAGATAAAAAAGTAAAAATAAATAATATATATATATATATATATATATATATATATATATATATTAACTTTTCAATTTATTCTATTTCATCTCAAAAAAAAAAATCTATTTCAAAATGACATTTACAACTCAAGATCTGTTCTAAGCTTTAGATTATAAGCCATTATGATTGTAAGCATTTGATTTAATTCTTGAATTCATCATCATAGTTGTGCAATTTTAGTTAATACATTGTTTAGGTCAAATCAATAATGCCCTCTTTTCCTTCGAAATGTATCATTTAATAGCATTGACCTCTTAACCTAATGGATATTTCTTTTGTCAACCAGACACATTAAGTTATACATTGGGATTACTCTCACACAACTGGTTGTAAGGGTGCCACACTTACACAACTCGTTAGTAGAGGGTGCATGAAGATGGAGCATTTCCTTCACATGGCACGAGTATAACAATTTTGGGGGGCCACAATTTCATCTTTGTAGCCGTTTGGATAATAGCCTAGGCTCGTCCCGGAAGATCTTAAAGTTTGCCCTTGACGTATATGGTTAATTAAGTGACTAGGTTGATCCTTCTGAGGTCGAGTTGACTTCAATGTGGTTGAATTGTGGTTTATTTTTCTTTTCTCTTAAACCGAAGTCACTGTTCAGAAGGAGATAGAGTTCAACTTCTGAAGTGAGATTCGGAATCTAAATGCGCAGATAGGTAAAGAGAGAGAAAGAGAGAAAAGACACAAAACAATTATACAGGTTCCTTCCATAAACTGGAAGTAGTCATGTCCCCCTTACACTTCCAAGGAAAGTTCACTAAAATCAATATCTGATTACAACTATTCACTGCTCAAAATAGAAAGAGACTTCAAACTACCCAAGCACAACTGCAAAAGATTTCCTATGCTCAAGAACAAAATCAAGAGACTACCTATGCTCAAGCACAACTTTAAGAGATTTCTATTCAAACAGAATTACAAAGAAAATTGTTTGAGGTTGAACACTTGATATACAATTAGTGGTGTTCACAATACAAATCAGATACAAACTCTTAAGACTCTAGAATTTTTAAGATATGAAAGTTGAAAAGAAATTATAAGTGAACTTTGATGTGGAACAATTTCAGCAGAGTTTTGTCACTTGTAAAATTGTTGTGAGTCTCTTGGAAATCTTCAAGTCTTCACTCCTTTATATAGAAATGTGAAAGAGACGTTGTTGATTGTCAGCACATCAAAAAGAGTCGTTTGAAACTTGATCAAATCACTAATGATCTGTTGCTTGATTTGGTTATTGTCCTATGAAGTAACAATTTCAAATTCATTCAATGTATAGAGGAATACCAGCGTAGTTACAGTTGTTGTTCTTGTACTATTGCAGACACAAAACAGAGTAGTGGATATAGTAGTTGTACGATTGTACTATTGTCCTTTTCCAACGTTCTCCAAAGAATAAGCATCCAATTCCTCTGAATTAGCCGTTGCCCCAGACTTCTATTCTTCTGCAATGATAGGCGTGATAATAACAACATTTGAACAATCTTTTGAAGCTTGCAGTCTTCAGCTTCTGATAAGAGTGCTTCTGATGACGTAAGCTTCATAACCTCTTTTCTTCATAATGTTTCCTTGCAACACAAACTTCCTTTTTGTAGATTTCAGAGTCTCTCATTTGTTCTTCGGAACCTATGCATTTAAAGACACTAAATTTTTGTCTATGATCCTGCACACTTGAACAAATATTAGCATATCTAATTGATAATTTTGAATACCTTATTATCATCAAAACTCAAAGGATAATGTTAAAAACATTTTATTCCAAGAGACACATCATGAATAACTTCAAAAAAGATGACGACACCATTTTTCAAGTCAAAGTATTTATATATTTTTTCGTTTACAAGAGTCATAGCCATTTTTATCATTTTCTATTTATAATCGTCCTAAATAAGTTGTTAAGTGTTGAATTGAACTCCCATACGTGAGTAGAAAGTCAAACTCATAACAGCACACACCCAAAGAAGTTGGAACTTTTTTCAACCATTCAACTATTGGATTTGTTACTCCCTCCATTTTGCAAGGAGTGACTCTTTTGATAATTTCACACAAATTAAGAAAAATTATACTCTTCAGTTTCATAATTAGTGTCACTTTAGAGAAAAAAGTTGTTTCAAAATGAACGTTACTTTTGATTTCTAATAAAATGTTAATCACACCTTTCTAATTGTACCCCTATATACACTACTCCCAAAATATTACTTTTACTTTACATTTATGATAGGGATAATTTGGTAAAATTCATATTCCCTTTTTTCCAATCATTATATTTCTTAATGGGAGATTGGTCACTTTAGTCCCTGAATAGGAAATGAGTCGTCACTTTAGTCTCTGAATGCAGATAAATTCTAAAATAGTCCCTGAATGTAAACTATGTTAGTCAATTTAGTCCCTGAATGCAGACTCTGTTAGTCAAGTTAGTCCCTGAATGCAGACTCTGTTAGTCACTTTAGTCCCTAAAATTGACCAACGGAGTCTACATTCAGGGAATAAAGTGACAACTTCTTTCCCATTCAGGGACTAAAATGACTAATTGCCCATTTCTTAATATGTGTGTGAAAACCTTAAACGACATTCATTTTGAAACGGAATTAGTATAAATGAATGAGAGAGAATGATGATTTTGCTAAATTATCTTTAATCATGTATTGATATAATCAACATTACCATAAATACATAGTAGAATAAATTGATTTGAATAATATTAACTTGAGGGTATAAAGCAATTATAGTCGCAATTTGTTAGTTTTATTAATGGAATCTATGAGAAGGACAATGGGAAAGAAGTTAAACAATTTTATAGCTTATGGATGTGCCCAAAAATATATTGACTGTTTTAGGATCACTAAACATTATAATCTAGAGACATATTTATTCTTATTTAGATGTTCAATTTATGATCTTAGACCTCTCATATTTGTTCTTTTCATTATTATAGGTTTAAATTTTTTGAAGTATTAAATAATTGAATCCACCAAATATCATATTGTTGTATCTATATTTCTAAAATTTTGATAATGAAAAAAAATGGAGAGGGTAGAAAATAGTGAGGATTTGATTCCTTTACTACCTTATGACTTAGGTTTAGTTGATAAGAAATTCTTCCATACCTACACCTCTATTGGTTTCACTCAAATAAAAACTAACTCCGATACATCCCAATACCAAAACTACTCCAATCAGAAAACTCCATTCTTCCCAACTACCCTATGAATGAAGTCTACGATAGACATATAGACCATTAATTATATGGGAAGAATAGAAGTGGATGCTATTCAATGTGGTGACAAAGTGGGAAGAATAGAAGCTATGTCAAGTGGGATACTCCTTCTCTACCCAGCCCATTTCTTACACGAGTTTATTTATTATGCATTTATATCCAAACATACTTTTTTAACATCCAAAAATACTTCATATGTGAAATTTTTTGCAATTTTTTTTTTAAAAGTTAACATGTTAAACAACTCAATATAAGACATTTTTTAAAGTTGTACAATCACCTTTCTAAAATTAAAATATATGTAACTTATGCCTTTAAACACATGTTAACATAACTCTAAAATATATTTACGTTTGGGTAGATAATAAGTATTAAACTCCACATTTACATACTTGCACGTCCGGGTAAAAAGGTATGCCACATAAAAATAAAAAAATAAAAAGTATATAATAACACAAAAGTGGAAAAATGTGGATTTTAACTTTTATTTCGATTTAAATATTTTCTTCCTTTTGACTTTTCAGAAATTGAAATGGTTTAAAGTAGCCACCGTACACAATAAAGAAAAAAAACAAAAAGAAAGTGAGTAATAAAGTGGCCTATAGAAATTACGTGGTTCTACAAAAGGCCAGAAAGCGAAAGTTCCTCTACATAAATATGAAATGAAAATTTATCAAAGGAGGGGAAATATATCAATGAAAGAAAAAGAAACAAACAAAATAGTAGTAAAAGAAATGTTTTTGTGGTTAGAGTTGAACCGGACCCGGTTCTCTTAAACAATGACCTAGATTCGAGTTTAGCGGATAAAAAAACATGATTGAAAGGAAAGATTATGTTGAAAATGATCCAGCAAAAAATAGTTATAGGCTAACATGAGGATACTCGAATATTTCACACAAATAAAATGTTTAAAAAATATTTTTCAGTACATTATCATGAGTAGATGAATAATGATTTTAGTGGATATGGGTCCATGATTCCGTATTAAAATTCAAAATTGTGGTCTTGTTTGGAAGTGGTTGGTGGGTCTATATTACAAAAACAAACAAAACATCTTAAATTATAGTTATGGGTTATTTTATTTCATGATTATACAAATGAATAACATAAACTAATACTGTATCTAGAATGTAAGAAACGGTTGGCTGGTGGTCGTTTTCATGCTTAGGTAGTGGTTACTCAAATAAAATATAAGCAGCAATCACAATGGATCATCTTTTTATTTTCATTCATAAACTCTTGTACCCTATATCTTCTTTTAGGATTTAATATATCATACGGGAAAAATGTCAATTATTGGAGGGGTAAAGCGTGAAGAAGTTATTGAGAGAAGCTAGTGTGGTACAAAATGCCATAAACATACCTCAGCAAATATTGAAGATAAAATAAGCAAAATTCTAGCATTTAGATTTTATGCCCTAAGCACATTGCAACATTCAAATTTTATACTAGTAACTAAATTCTTATTCAATTTAAATTTGTTCACAAGGTGTGAGAATATGTGTAAAATATAATTATTGGTGCTATTTTAATTAATAATATTATTTTAGTATCTAATTTTTTTTAAATATTCAAGTTTTAACTATTTTATAACCTATAGATCTTGTGAACTTGTATTTTGTGACTACCTCTTTTTTATGAAAAAATACAAGATATGTCGCGGGGTTCATTAGGGTTAAGGAAAACTTTACACTGTAAAGTTTTGACAGATGTACTTACCTATTATCCATTCAAAAGATCCTTGCATCGTATTGAGATTTGAATCCAGATTCTTGTGAAATTTGAATTGAATTATTATCAATTGTACCAGCTATGTTGGTTATTTGTGGCTACTTCAAAAGATACAAAACATAACAACAGTATGAAAACACAAATTTCAGATCAACTTATTGCAAAGGAGGCACCTGAAACAGGAGCAAAAATATGATGTGAATGATAAGCACACGTGTAAGATAAAATGAACACAGAAAATCTCAGAGCCCTGGGACCAGTTGAATAGTGTTACTTCTAAATCTAGTAATTTTTTTATAAATGAAGAAGAATTAGACTTATTGACTCTTCTATGTTATTGTTCCCTTCTTACAAGCACATCAAAAAAATCAAATAAAATCAATATAAACTTTTTTATTTATGTATTTACTATTTAACAACTAAGTGTATGTTTAGTTTATATTCATTGTTGTTGGATTTAACAAAAGTTATATTTTAAAAATTTACAGTAATTTTGATAAATTCACCAAGTGATCGTAAATATTATGGAAGGGTCAATTCCTTGTTTTCTTTCCAAAAAAATACACTGTCTTTGGCCCCATATTTCTCATCTTTCAAACTTTCATCACTAAATTGTATTAAGTTTCCAACTGCACATCACTGATTGGTTTTGCATCACCAGGTCAAGACAAAAGTGGAAATGTCATAATGAAAATTATATGTGCTTTTGCTTGTTTGCTTAATGGCATCATCATAGAAATATGCCACCAAGTGTGAATGTAATGTAAATATAAAATAAAGGTTTGAGGAAAATGAAAGACTTTGGAATCTTCTGAATTTTCCTACAAGCCAAAGAAAAACAAGGGATCCAACTAGTTCTTTCAAGTTCTTTTCACTCACGAGTCATAATAATAGCCAAACACCAAACAAAAGAGAGAAACAAACACATTTCATGTCAGAAGATAGAAGAAACCTAGTAACATAGTGCCATATCAAGGAAATTGAATTGTGAGTTTACATCTTATTGTTAGTAACATATAGCTGACAGGAAAAGAAAATTAAACTGTTCCGAACTAAGCCGAGCAGATAGAAACTAGACTTCTTTGCTGAAAGCTCAACCGCTACGGGGACATTTGTCAAACGTGTGAATCTCGCCGTGATATGTGGATCAACGTCTGATTGTGATCAAGGACTAAACACCACTTTGATGAACTACAAATCAATCTAAAAAATCACCATGAATATGGAATTAATTTATGAAACCATAATATCATGATTAATTACCCTAAAGTTAAAGGTAAATAATATTAATAACATTCAAAATGTATAAAGTAGAAAAAAAATCAAAAACATTAAAATTAAATACTATACTATAGCCGTACTAACGCTAACAATAGGTGTGACGGTGGTAGTATTATTGGTGGTAACACCAACACCTGCTCCAATTCTCTCGGTGTTACCATCAATAACACCACCGTCACCAGGTCCATTACTATTCACCGTTGTTGCAGTTGATATTATTGTAGCAGCGGTGACAGTGGGCCTCTTCCGTTTCTTTTTCTCATAAGGAACTCCTCTCGCTTTAGCCTGACCATCCTTAACTTCCCTTAGATAAATCCTTACCGCCCGAGTTCCAAAGGGATTACTCTCTGGTTTCCCTCCGTTTTCCTCGAAAGCAGCCCTAAGACGTCCGATGAGAGCGTCAAGACTTCCCCACGCTTGCTTAAGAGGACAAGCACAAGGAGAAGGTGGGTTAGGTTGTCCGAAATACGGACAACCTATCACGTGCACCTTAGTTTTTCCAAATTGATCAAGATACTTGAGAAACTCGATCACGTGTGCTCCACTGCATAGTGCTAGGGTTAATGGTGGTTTGTGGTTACGTAGATATTGTTGGAACGTGTTCCAGTCTCGTCGCTTTTGTGACTCGTAACGGCTTGGTGTTGGTGTTGCTGGTGATGAAGGTTGTGGTTGTGCTGCCTCCGGTGGAGTTTCTGATGGTATTGACGGTGGTGGTGGTTCTCCACCCGATGCAGCTTCCATTACCGACAATAGTAGGCTTGTATTTTTTTTTTGGGGGTGGTTTTGGCAATATGTGTAAGAGAAGGGGAATTTTTAGAGGATGGGTAATGTGGAGAGAAAGAAGAGAGAGAGAGAGAGAGAGATTGGCTGATGGGACGTAAAATAGCTTAGATGAATGAATTGGATTGAATGAATGAGTAGTGGTGATGTTGGTGGTGGGGACGAGTATAGATTGTGGACTGATTTGAACACTATTCACAATTTTCATACAAACTGGGCCATCTTGACGTGACAGGTTTAACATTCATATTTACTGATATATGGCATGGCGCTCAATAGCATTTGGGTGACATAGAGTTGGGTGACATTGATGATGAGCTCCCTCTACTCCAATGTATTTGTTTTTGAAAAATACGTGATCCGTCTTATTTACAAGAGAAAGTTTGATTAACGAAAATTGATTTATTTGAACTGAATTTTTAACCATAGTCATCAAATTGTGTTAACTCATATTTCTTTTATAAATAAGACCGGAGGGAATGCTAACTAATGATTCTGAGACATCAGATGTACCGGTTAAGTAATAAAGAGTTAATAGTGTTTCACCCCGTAATATATGTCATTTCCATCTCAACGTCGCGTACTAGATTCTACTGAGTTGGATGGAGGAGAGGGTATTCTGGATTTTTTTTAAAGGACGAATTCTAAACCAAAAATTTCTTAGAGAGTATACAAAAATGATCTATTTTACAAGGGAAAATCACTATTAACTCAATAATAAAATATAATAATATTATAGTATAGATTGTGTAGTCAATTCTTTAACAACCTAAAAGTTATCATTTTCAACTTAAAACTTTATTTTTTTGGTTTCCTTAACTATTGTTTCGGGAACATTGTTTAGCATGACCATTTGTTTATTTATAAAAGTATTTTAATGATTATAAATTTAGAGTGAAAAATTTTGATTTTCAACTTTGACTTCGTATTTGGTATTACACATCCGTCTTTATATATTAGACTTTTTTGTAAATAAAATTTTATCCTTTTTAACAAGTCTCTTTTCAATTTACAAGAATCATTAATTATATTTTCAGTGATTTTATAATCTGAATTGTGAAATGATTGAATTTTTTTTCCATCCAAGATATTTTGAGACTGAATTTTAGTATGAGAAGTGAGACTTATACGACATGAGTTGATGGCATGAAAGTGATTAATCAAATGAGAATTCACTAGACAATGATTTGCATAAAATTTGCTTGCATTTGTTATTTGTAATTTGTGATATAAATTGATGAAATGCAGATTAGTTCATTACTAAGAATCTTCTTAGGCAATGTATGAGCTTTCGCTTAATAAATCACTTCTATGATATCCACTTAGATGTTGTTTAAGCATCTCATTTGTCATATAATCAAACTTGAACCTAAAAATGTATAGGAGCAGAAAAAAAGTCAATAATTATAAGAATTGGGGAAATAAAACTGCAGACTTAAATCCCAGTGAGCTTAATTCAGTTGGTAGAGGTATTGCATTTTATATGTAAGGGCCGGGGTTTGAACTCCGGACACTCCATTTCTCCACAATTAAATTGTGTGAGCTCTAACAGTTAGACTACTTGAAGAAAAAAAAATTGCATACTTAATGAGAGACTTAAATTATGAATGAGATAAAATGAAGTATATGTTGCATTTAAATCTTTTTTTTTGTGTGAATGAAATAATCACTATTTGATCAAAATATGATTATATTTATCTGTGATCATTTTTTTTGCCCTCCCTCTGAAAATATTTTTTTTAACGATCGAATTAAAAATAGTAATCGATCGAATTGAAAATTCCCTTAAAAAAATAAAAAAATAATCACTATATGATTCTATTATTAACTTTTTCTTGTCAACTAGTTTAAGTGGTTAAAAAGTCACTTTTATAAGGTTAATAAATGGCGTGTCTAAGATTCAATCTCCAACTCATGCATACGTTATGATTCCATTATTAACTTTATGATGAATAAAAGGGGCGGCATTACATGTCTGAAGATAGAAGAAATATAGTTTAATTAGTATTGACATTACATGATATATGCATCCAAACATCCAACTTATTTACTTTAAATGTAAATTTTTAACAACTAAACTACTATGAATAAACAATGAAAGGAAAAAGGACTGAAAACTAAAAGCTTCTATAGAAGGGCTACACCACAACTATCAACTAACAAGGGTAAGGAAGCAAAATGCGGAATAATGTTAAAGATATGGCTCATCTAACCCGAGCATAAACTTAACAAAAGAATTTGCTACTTGATTAACTTCACTAAATCCCAAATACTAATCACCAAACCATAACAAGGATGTCACATATTACAACCCTTTCGTAATCAAAGAAACAATTATCATAAAGTTTGATTACCTTTTGCATTTTCAAGCACAAAATCATTATTTATATCAATTGTTTGACAAAATTAAACTTCAGACATTTTGGTGGTTGAAATCGAAATACGTTATCTTCTATTTTGGCTACCATTCTCGGTGGCTTAAACCAATTATATGCTAGGGACCTATAACTTAATTTGTATGTTTGTTTCATTATTGGTTCCTTTTTTTGATTTTGTAAACTTTTGACTTAGCCTTTTCTTTCTGACACACCTTATATTGGGTAGTTTTGGTTGTTTGATAATTTAATTCCATTTTAACTTCTTAAAAAAATTGTCTTAGAGCTTGATTCTACATTTACGATATTAAAGCCCCGATTCAAAGTCAATTGGATCCATTTATAAATTGAGCATGCAGATCAATTGCAATTTCGTATTATCTTAAATGATTTAAAATGTTGAACTACGACTAGGGGAAAAGTATCTTCTTAATTTTGGTCTCATGTTTTATCAAGTTTCAAATCTCAACTCTTAACCAACCATTTTTCATTTTTTTTTTCAAATGCCAAAGCTCTTCCCTCTATATTTTCACACGATGGTTTTTATAGATAGACGAAATGACAAATAATTATTGAAACTCGCAAACATAAGTGGAGGAGTCAAGGTTTAAAACCCCAATCACAACGTCCGACTTAGCAATTTCAATAATTTTGATGGTTGAACTACGACTTGCGGACTTGTGGACTTTTTCACATATTTTTTTTCAACATCAAAGGATCATAGTCAAGGTCTTCTCCGACAATTCAGAGGCCACGTTATAATCTTGACAATTCTAATTTAAAAAGTATTGAAAAAAATTCAAATATACGTTCTAGTTAAATATACGAGCAATGGTTAAAACATAACTTTTACCCACAGACAAGTAGACATTTACCTACGGAAAATGTATAATTGATAGTAAAATAGTTGAATTCTAGACTATTACCTACAGTTAATGACATTTAGTGACAGATTTTGTCCATAGATACAGGTTTTTTCTTCCTTTTTTTCAAATTTTGAGGCCAGCTTAAGTTTGGGGCCCTATATGAGGGCCTTGATGCACTTGCACATGGCCGGCCTTGATCATAGTCCATGGCTAGGTCATCTTAATCATTTGATTATTTGTTGGCTCTAATTTCTTTTTGAGGGAATACGTTGGATCTTCTGATTGCTTTAATTGATTAATTTATTTATTATATTATTGTTATTTTGATATTACGAAAGAAATGCAATTTTTTAAACATTCCATGGGGGTGTAGCGATGAAATGGCTCGGGAAAAATATTTAATAAATTAAAAAGAAAAAAGAATAGCCAGTCTAATAAACTAAGAAAATCTATCATCTTGTAAAAAAAATGTAACAGTGATGTGAGAATTTTTTTATATATAAAAAAGTTGAATTGTTTATGAAATTGAGAAGAATAATAGTGTTTGATCGTTAATCATGAAGTATACGCCACGTTATAATAAAGTTATACGGTACTACTATTAAAATATAATTTGGAAGAAAAGAGATAAAATTTGATTAAAAGAAATTGATTATAATGTTATAATTAGTTAGGATGATGCTGATGCACAATTATTATTATTATTAGACAATAAGACAAACATGTTCTATCAAATTATAGTTTTTGCAGCTAGCAAGCATTGGAGTGTACCGGTGTGGTGATTGGTGAACATTGGTCTTTCTTGCGTGTGAGTACGTTATATTTTATGGATGATATCACCAATAATAGTACTTTGGAGGAACGAAGGTGGTGTGTATTTGTAACGACACTTTAACGTTTATGTTAGTATGATTAATTGTAGAGTTTGTCCAAACGTGCTTCTCCTAACTTATTTTGCTCATTTCTAAACAAACTTTCGAAAAAGCCCCTGCATAAGTTAACTCACGCTAGTGTTAATTCTGCGTGACTTAACTTACATTAGTGTTAATCGCTATGTGAGTTAACTCACGCAAGGGCATTATGAAAAATTCAGTTGGGAACGAGCAAAATCAGTTGGGAAAGAGCAGAATTCCTTATGGCGATGAAGGATCAACAATCCAAAGGTGACTATTTCAATCGACTTGAAATCATCAAGAACTTTATGAAGAGTTGTAGGGTAGTACTCACTGATGAGAAGTTAGTAGAGAAAGTTCTTTGAACCTTGACTCCCTGATTTGACCACATTGTGGTGGCCATTGAGGAGTTTAAGGATTGGATAACTATGAAAATTGAAGAAATTAAAAGTTCTCTTGAGGCACATGAACAAAGGGTCAAAGAGAAGAAATTTGACAAGAAATCTTGATTTAAGCACCAAGAAATCTTGAAGAATAAGCTACTATAGATGTACTTGATTTTGCAGTAGGATCGTTCATTATGATGTTCTATTATGAACGTGATTATAAAGTTTTTGACTAGTTAGTGAAGTATGACCCATTGATTATGAAGTGATGATTTCTAAGCTTTTGTTTATGAAGTCTTCATGAATTTGAAGTTGATTCTGATGTTTGATCTTGAAGTTTATAATCTGAAAAGTAAATTTTAAGATAAAAATCAAACAAATGACATCCAAAAACTAAAAAAAAACAGTTCATCATAATGTTGTGACTTCTGGTGGATCCTACGTTGAATTTGATGATCACATTAGACTAACAGATACCACAAAAGTGAGATTTACACCACATCTCCACCATAAACTTTAAGGCATTAGGTATATAAGTCATATCACGTATATGTTGTTCAACGGTTACTCCTGCAGCCAATGCGAAACTTAACTCACACTTGACACATTAATATTTATTCCTTAAGTACGAGACTCTCCGCATCTGTGGTCTACCACCATGAACCAATGCCACTTCCCCCACAAAGTTGGATCGGGTTATGATATCATTGTTGTACTTTCCAAGGGAGTCAACATTGGTGTGGGTCGATTCATTGGACAAAGAGCAATCACACAAGTGTAAGAGTTTGTTCAACTTCCACTGTTCTATTCAATGTTAGACTGTAACCGACACTTGATAAATTACAACATATTGTCGCCCTCAAGTATGGAGAAATTCTAGCCCGTGCTTGGCACGGGTCCACATACTAGTATAATCTGAAATGCCTTTTATTTATGAAATGTGGATGATCATGATCTTGTTTTGCCTATATGATTATGAAGTCTTGGTGCTTAAATCTGCGTAAGTTTGAAGATGAGCCTTAATACTTGATTTTGTTGTCATGCTTCTGAACTCAGATTTCTTGTTTCTTTATATAATTTAAATAGGTGAATTTGTGATGCCCTGTGCTTAAGAACACTAGAAAATACTTGATTAGAAAATAAAACTCATTAGAATAAAACAGGATATTTTTATTCTTCCAAAATATTTCGTTTCGTTCCTACAAAAAAAATTGTTTAGTTTTTTCTCCTTCCTGGGCATAATTTTTATACGTTCTTAACATTTCTTGAAGATAATATTAACATGAATATTTTATCAAAAAAAAAGTATTAACATTAATATGAACGTAAATTGGTCACTATGGACCAAAAACAAAATAAAAAAATCATGGGAGAATGAAAACATCTTGTTTTATGTTTAGGGACTAAAATCAAAATCTCTATTTTATTAGGGATCAAAAAACTTATCCAACTCTTGTCATAAAAAAAAACTTATTTAACCCTAAAAAAAGGAAAGGAGAATACGTGTTTGCTCGCATGTGTCTCAAAGGAGAAGAAGTATTTTCTCCATTTGGGAATTTTTTAAATTAAAAACGTCCACAAAACACTTGTCACTACGACGTTTGTTAAACACATCTATATGGACATAACGGTGAGAATCAAAAGCGTTGACAAAAAATATAGAGGGACTAAAGGTTGAAGAATTTTTTTTTTGTAATATTAAAAATAAAATTTGCTAATTTCATAGGGATGAAAAACACCTTGAATCTTTTTTTTTCTAAACAAAGTCAACTAAAAATGATATTTTTCAATTCTAAAAAATAATAATGCTTAAACATAACTAAAATACAAATATTTCTCATTTTACAAGTCAATTTTATTGAGTTAAACTCAAAATTTAATGGGATGTATAAAAAAAGCTTATCATAAACCTGACATCAGACTATTCATATATTCCACACATCAAACTCAATAGTTTATGGTACCTTATTCTTAAAAAAAAAAAATTAAAAAAAAGTTAATGGTATCTTATAAAAAGATGGGTCTACCTGTTAGTAAAAATTAAGTCCTACATTAGTTAGAGCAAAAATCTAGTGCATGTTTTATAAGGCAGTTTTTAGATATACAAGTTAATTCATTGATCCTACTTAAGAATATTAATCTTTTTTTGATTAAGAGTAAAGAATATTAATCTAATTTATCAGCTTTCACATCTTTGATTCCTAATCTCCATGATGCCTTGTCCAAGAATATAAAATCATTGTAACATTTTACCCCAATCAAATATATCAAATATCTTATAATTGGAATCAAAATAAAGTGAAATAAGAAATATAACAAATCAAACATGATGTTCTTGACCTCGTGTTAGCCAAATAACTTAGTTGGGTACTTTTTAAAAAAGATGATTAGTAATTTGTGACCATACTCACAAGTAACTTGATCTAGCTATTGCACAAAGTCAAAAACTTTTTCACAGAAAATTAATTATTCATTCATAGAACTAGAAGCGTATATGCATGCATCTGTACTTTGTTTCAACATACATCGTAAAATACACGAAAAAAAACTAAGAGACAGCCTCCTCTATCAAATCACAACAACAATAAAGTTAAAATTTGCAATCACAGATTATCTTTGTTTTACATTTCTTATTAGGAAAAATATCGATATAGAATGATAATATCTTCGTCCGCAAGCACACCTAAAATGACAAATATCCCAAAATTGTTAGGTCGGTCACCGTGATTGGGGTTCGAACCCCGACTCATATACTTATGCGTAAGCTTCTAATGATTTTGTCATTTCATTTATCTACCAAAAAAGAAAGAATGATAATATATTGATCTTTGAGATTTCCTGAAAAAAATTAATCGATTTTGATTCAAGATGGACAGAGACGATGGCCGGAGTTTGTGCTGTGACTTGAAATGAAGTCCTGCCAGGATCCATTCCAGAACATATTTGCTATGAAATTAAGCAATTACATGTTATGCTAATCAAATATGATAGTTGACTCAATCAAATATATGTACTCTTATCTTTATTTTGAAAGACAAATATATATACTCTATGTTAATAATATATAATCTCTCAGTTGAACATTGGAGGAAGAAAGAATGAATTTCCAAATTCTCTTGTGGCTGAGACTTGTGTCAGGGCCGGTCTTAAGGGAATACAAATAAAGTATCCGCCTTAGAGTTAGGCCTCAAACCTATTATATTTTTTATTTAATTATAAATAGTTAGTCGCTACTCCTTCCATTTTAAAACGAGTCTCGTTTAAGATTGATGTATATAGATTCAGAAATTATTGTTGCATATAAACTAAAAAAATGCAATAAAGTAGTCAAAAAATATATAATTTATACTAAATAGCCCTATCAATTATTGATGTGAATCTAGTCATCATAAATATAAAGTAGAAGATAGTGTTTTGAGAATAGTGTATTAGAAGACGTAATTGAAAAAAGACTAGACTCTTGACTCGTGCTATCGCACAGGTCCTACCGAGAAGAAGTTAAACGAATAAGTTGCAGCAATGTAAACACATATAGTTAATAGAAGTTTTATAAAAATTTACAAATATGTTCCCTTCTACGACAACAATAGCAACAAAATGATATGGTAGCATACATAAGAAAAAGGTTTGAACTTTAATCATCAAGATACATTACGAAAGACTTCGTGATAAACAACATTTGAGGTCGTATTAGTATTCTCTCCATCTCCATCACCGATTAGTATTTTCAAACCTTGTTTTGAAGTGACTCTTGAGATTGCAACGTACAACTGACCATGCGAGAACACAGGACTCGGCAAATAAATTCCAACGTTTTTAAGTGATTACCCTTGACTCTTGTTGATTGTCATGGCAAATGAAACAAATAGCGGAAATTGTCTTCTTTGAAATTTGAAAGGAATTTTAACATCAGACGGTGAAAGAGACAACCTGGGTATGAAAACTTTTTCGCCAATGTTACTTCCAGATATAACTTTTGCTTCAAGTACAAATTTTCCCATTCTGGTTATGATTAACCTTGTTCTATTGCATAATCCTAACTTTAGATCAATATTTCTCAAAAGCATAATTGAAACTCCAATCTTCAATCTGATCTTATGATGTGGGAGTCCTGAAGCATTTATTTTGTTGAGAAATTCTGAAGTGTGGACATCATAAATAGCATCACCATTTCCATTCTGTGTCAATGGAGTATCATAACTCAAATATGTTTTCTCTTCACCAGGCATCAAATCTAACATGTAATCGTTTATCTGATCCACTATTGAGTTTGTTGGAGCAAGTATTGCTTTGTCCTGAAAATAAGAGATATCAGTCATACCATCTAACAAGTTCGGATAAGTGCTGTCAACAATGGATTTAACATGATTGCCTGAACTTTGTATAAGTAAATCGGAAGGAATCTAAAGTGATATATCCACGTCATCTATGAGCCCGACATTCCCATCACCAATTGCCAAAACCCAATCAGAGAACAATCTTCTTTCTTCAATATCAGCGTCTGATGCACCACTTAGTAGTCCCATATTCTTTGTAAGGGTGAGAACTTCACAATAATTCCATATATATGAAGAATTGATTATGGAATTTACTATTTCTTGCCTGGTGCCTTTTGGCACAACATGGAGTATATGTCGGAAGTCTCCTCCAAAAACAACAATTTTTCCGCCAAACGGAATGTGCTTAAATTTCTTGCCAACATCTCTCATCACATCGCGAAATGATTGATCAACCGCTTCGAAGCAATGTCGGTGCATCATAGGAGCTTCATTCCATATTATGAGTTTTTCCTTGATTATTAACAATGCTAAAGGTGAATCAGGTTCTATAGGACATGTTGAAGTTTTGTGGATAAGAATAGGAATGCGAAATCTCGAATGTGCGGTTCTACCTCCAGGTATGAGTATTGCAGCTATGCCACTTGAAGCAACTATTAGAACGATTTCACCTTGTGATCTCAATGCAGCTGCCATAGTCCTCCATAAAAAGGTTTTCCCTGTGCCACCGTAACCATAAAGGAAAAATGCATCAGGCTTGTTTTGGCTTACCCTTGTCATTATTGTATCATACACATTGCGTTGCTCTGATGTCATAGAAGACATCAAATTTTTATGCTCCTTTGTTAAAGCCTTTCTATCATAATTCAACTCATCATTTATGAGCACATCTTTAACATCAAGAACCAATGCACAATCTGCACGTGGCATTGGAGGATAATCTTTCAAACCCTTTCCAGAACTTTGTAGCATGATCTCAATATCTGCTAATGCATACACTTTTAATTGGTCATCTGTCTAGACTAAATCTGCAATGGGCATAGTTGGAGATAAGGATGGATAAATAAAATAAAGTACTAACCTAAATTTACCACGTAATTGTATTCAAAACAAAATATTTCCGTGTTAATTGAGAAAAAAAAAGGAAAAAAATAATAAAATTGAGAAAAACTCAGTTTGCTACAACAAAGAGATAATGTACCCTATGAGGTACGGCTCATAGTAACAAATGCGAAAACTCTGTTTGCTACAACGAAGAGATAATGTAGCCTACGAGGTACGGCTCATAGTAACGAATTGAGAAAAACTCTGTTTGCTACAACGAAGAGATAATGTAGCCTATGAGGTACGGCTCATAGAAACAAAATGAAATAGTTACGGTTCGCCACAACGAAGAGATAATGTGGTCCAAATGCACAGTAAAATGTACAATTAATGATATGAAACTTTAAGTCAAGAATTATTCTGTTAGTATTTGAAAAACTTATATTTTTTTCAATTATGGAACCTAGGAAAAAATTTTAAGGACCCTCCAACACGAATACTAACACAGCATACGCATGTGATGAGCAAAACCGCAAGTGCACGGTTTTACCGAAGTAGTAAAAATAGAGTATCGTTCCGACAGGGAGTTATGAATTTAATTAACTTTTAACAATGATTAGAATGAAAGTTTTA
>Ga0315915_1000496_pt1 | contig 40795 bp, 23 predicted proteins | sample MpolbnodulesMG_FD_207738 | JGI IMG/M metagenome (GOLD analysis project Ga0315915, IMG submission 207738) | Medicago polymorpha root nodule microbial communities from Los Angeles, California, United States - branched nodules | ecosystem: Host-associated > Plants > Roots > Nodule | place: USA...
CACACTCTCTATAATAATATTTTCAATGCATACTCTTATTTTTTATTTTATTTTTATGAGAGATAGAGAGAGGGGGAAGAGAGGAGGGAGAGAAGGGAGGAGAGAGAGAGAGAGAGAGAGACGAAGAGAGATGGGAGAGAGAGGAGGGAGAAAAGAGATGAGAGAGAAGGGAGAAGAGAGAAAGAATAAGGGATAAGAAAGAGATAGTAAACTTTTAAAGAAAAACAATCCCAAGAAATCTATATGTCTTCATGGAAGACTTTTTCTTGTTAAAATTTCACTAGAAAATTCCACAAAATCCATCAAAATCTAATTTATTAAACAATCATTTGAAATTTGAATGATTTTGAATACAATGAGACTTTTTTTAAATGATGAAAAGTCTTGATTGAATACCTCAAGACTTTTTTAAAATGACAAAGAATCTTGATTGAATAGCACAAGACTTTTTTTAAATTGCAAAAAGTCTTGATTGAATACCACAAAACTTTTTCATAATTAAAAAGTCTTTTAAAATTCCTTAGAATCTTAATCCAATACATCCCCCTAAGTGATAGACTCATCAAATTACCAAAGGCTCAAAAGGGATATAAAGCAAGCATTTGACATAAAAACAATCCATTCATATGTGATCGAATCAACACAACCAAACGAACTGAAATGGATTATTTATAAGGCTTAATTACATATTTGGCCCCCTAAAAAAACAACTTTTTTCAAGCCCCCTAAGTTTACTTTTTGTTGCAATTTTGGCCCCCACGTCAATTTTGACTTAGTCAACGGACACGCGGGCGCCACGTGTGTAATTTATTTTATTTATTTTTTAATTTACAAAAAATAAAAAAATATTTTTGTAATTAATTTTTTGTGTTTTTTAATTACAAAAAAAGTTTTTTTGTTTTTTTAATTACAAAAAATAATTTTTTTTGTTTTTTATTACAAATTTTTTTTTTGTTTTTTATTACAAAAATTAAAAATACAAAAATAATTAAAACATTACACACGTGACGTCCACGTTAGCGTTGACTGAGTCAAAATTGGGCTAGGGAGCCAAAATTACAACAAAAAGTAAACTTAGAGGACCTGAAAAGAGTTGTTTTTTTAGAGGGTCAAAATCACAACTTTGGAAAACTTAGGGGGTTAAAAGTGTAATTAAGTCTATTTATAAATGATCATTAAAAAACAGGTAGTAAAATAAGAATCATGATAATAAAGATTAGACTTTTTTACTAAAGTGGTACAAAAATGGAGTTATTGAATGAATTTTGAAATTGGTGAATAGTAAAAAGTTGGATAAAAGCTTGCATTGTTGGCGGACCCATGGCTAATAGACTATATCAACAGTGTTCGATCAGAAAAGTGGTTTCTTATTACAAATTGAGCTTAGCAGAAGGGTATGAAAGTCGGATATTGGTATAAAACATGAGATTCAAATTGAGCTTAGCAGAAGGATATGGAAGTCCAATATTGGTATAAAACATGAGATTCAATCTTGGAACATGAATATCCATTTTTACTTCTTGTGAAAAGTGAAAATAGATATGTAAAAAATTGTTAGGTCAGGGACACTTAAATAAATTTGGTAGGCATTTGTTTTCTCATATATATATATATATATATATATATATATATATATATATATAATTGATTGATTGATAATTTTCTTCACCATCATAATTAAATTCATACACGTTAATTTGGTGAAACTTGTAAACTGACGGGCAAACGGCAAACCTATAAAATTGATTAAACTTAAGATTGCTACAAAAAGATGGCAAGCAATCATTTTCATTCTGGTTACTTAGTATTGTATTCCATTTTCCATGATTGAGATCTAAAAACCTCCCAGAAAAGCGCTTGTGTAATTTTCTGTCACACATGTTTAGTATTTATGATGTATCACACATACATCAAGCTCTCATTTTCTAAGACATTTGATGAAAAGATCATCACCCTATGGGTCTGTTTGGAACAACTGATCCTCTAAGGAAAGAAAGCATCAAGAATGGAAACCCAGATTTCAAGAAACCTTTTATTGTTTGGTTGCACAAGAAAGAGAAAGGAAAGAACACTTTTTGCTGGGTCCCACACAAGATTCCCATCCCTCCCAATTTGAGAAGAAAGTTTTCGAGAGTAAAGGGATTAGAAAAAGACAAAAACAACCTCATGCCAAAATATAATTTCTATTTTATAATATTATTATTATATAATCATTTTTTATTGAAAAACGTAAGAATAGTTTTTTATGAAGAGTATATTTATCATTATATATTTGAGCTATATATGTGTATTTTATTCCCTAAAAAAAAAAGCGTGTATTTTATTAAGATTATATTTTAAAAAAATTATCTTTTTAGTTTATTTTACTTAAGGGCATGTATGTCATTTTACAAGTATACTTCTTTCTTTCCTCTCACTTTCTATTCATTTTCACTTCAACTAAACAACCACAAAATCATATTACTTTCCACTCACATTTCACTCACTTTCATTCCTTCAACATTCTTTCCTCATACTTTCTTTCCTTTAACTTTCTCTTCTCATCCAAACAGACTCTAAATTATACCAAAGCCATATCACCTGCGGATTATTCTTATTTGGTGACCGGATTCAATATAAATTCTTAAGACACACTCACGAAACATTAATTCTATATTTTAGTTATTTAAAAAAATAATCAAAAAGTTAATTCTACTTTTTACTTTTTTGTGTGTGACAAGATTTGTGACCACAGTTGAGGTAAATGTAGGCTAATTAGAACCACGAACCTTTTAAATAGATAGTTCATCTCCTTTAAAAAACGCTCCCTCCCATGCAAACTGACCAAAATATCTCCACGTAAATTAACTTACGCTAAGTTATAACCTACATGTGTTAACTCATGTTGGGGTTATAACCTACATAAGTAAACTCACGTCGAGTTATAAACTTCGTGAGTTAACTCACGTATGATGTACCAATGTAGCGAACGTGACTTAAGTCACGATGAGTTTAACATCTGCGTGACTTAAGTCACGTGGGAAGTATTTTTGTTAGTTAGTATGAGTGAAATTTTTTTTATAGAAGAAGAGCAATTTTCTTTAAAATACTATGCCTCAAGTCTCATATATGCAGCTTAACATTGAGCACTTCGTATGATCATCTTCATTTTTCACCCTTCCCCGCACACACTAGTCAAACACCCTGTTATGTGCCTTCCGTTTTTGTTACTATATGCCCTTCTATAGATTGTTTGACTCAATGGTATGGTATGAGTGCTTGGTCAGTAATTCCTTGATAAAGCATAAACTCAAACGTCCACATAAAGGTTTGGTATACCAATTCCATTTAAGATAATACAAAAATGCTCAGCAGTGGTATCATGCATGTCATTTATTGATCAATTTAACAGTAATATAACATCTGCACCCAACAACAAAAATCTTATACCATTATTATACGACTTTCTTTTTCTGAATAATGAAAAACAAGAAAGAATAATTCCAATACACACACTATATTTCCCTAAATAAGTACGATATATTTTTTTAAGGTTGCTCTATTTTCATTCACTTACGGGATTGATCGTCCTATTTTAAAAGGCTTAATAGCAGTTTTAGCCCCCTAAGTTTCAAGAAGTTGCGATTTTGACGCCCTAAGAAAAAAACTACAAAACCGCCCCTAAGTTTTGCACCTGTGGTAGTTTTGGCCCTCAAAGCCAATTTTGATTCAGTCAACGCACAGTGGACGCCACGTGTGTATTTATTTATTTTTAAAATAATTTAAAAATAAATTTTTTTTTTTTTATTTTTTAATAAAAATATTATTTTTTAAATAATAAAAAAATTTAATTAAAAAAATTATTTTTTTAAAAAAAAAATAAATAAATAAATTATTTTTAAATAATTAAAAAATAAAAAAATACATGTGGTGTCCACGTGTGCGTTGGCCGAGTCAACATTGGCCTAGGGGGCCAAAACTGTCACATGGGCAAAACTTAGGGGGCGGTTTTGTAGTTTTTTTTCTTAGGGGGCTAAAACTGCTATTAAGCCATTTTAAAATTACTCAATTTTGATCTACTCATCATTTTTTAAATACGACGTTGCATACCACTAACGACATGTAGTGATCAATACTTGTTAAATTACAAAATATCCAATAAAAACTTCAATTTAAACTTTAGTTTCACCATTTTTTAAGTACAAGAAATCTTATAGACATCAAAACTATTTTTTTTTTTTTGAACAAGCCAAAATGGAATATATTAGATCACCAAAGGTGGCTCAAATCGCACAAGGTGTTTCAAAAGAACCACCCACCAAAAAACAATTACAGAAGTCTGTTACCAAATAATAATGTTACAGAAGAATGACAAAAACAAGGCTACACAAAAACACGCATGCAAAATAATGGATGCCGCCACCAGTCATTATAACTGAAGGCGAAAGTGGACACATTTGTCTTTAGCCAAGAGAAAGACAAAAATTTGACATTGTCTGCTAAATGATGCAAGTCAACGTTCTTCTGGTTGAAAATCTTGTTGTTTCTTTCTTTCCAAATAACCCAAACAGTAGTCATCCAGATTACTGTCATAAAAGAGTGTGTAGACCGCTGTAATCCTGCATAGCGACCGAACTGATGAAGATGTGCTGCAACGGCAGCTGGAGCTATGAAAGAAATGCCTAGCCACTGAAATAAAAGATGTCATACCATACCAAAATGATCACACCGAAAGAGAAGGTGGTCTGCGGTCTCAGAAGAACCGCACCCACCTATACAAGACATGTCGTCATGATGAATGATTCTCATGCATAAAAGGTTGTCTTTAGTTGGTAATTGATTGCGAAGAAATCTCCAAACAAAGACAGAAACCTTCAGCGGGACTTGTTTCTGCCACACCTGTAGACATCAAAACTAGTGATTTTAAAAGGAGGGGGTAAATTCCATAAATGAGTGAAAATTAGACCAAAATTGTAATCAAGCCTTGATATTTAGTCTCAAATTTATTTTTTATTTTTATTTTTGAAGGAATTTAGTCTCCAATTTTTTTAAGGTTTTTTTTTATCATGTATAAATTCGTACAAATTCAAAATAGTAAGTTTATATTGAAACATGTATATTTTATATTAAATATATCAATTTTTAATAAATAATTGTTATTATTTAATAAAAATTTGTTATTTTAATTTCTTTAACATATATAATATTGTATATCTTAGACAAACTATTTTATAATGGTATTTTATTTTGAAGAACATTCTCAAAGTATTAATCATACATAAAATAGCATAAATGTGCCGTGCAAATTAGTAGTAGAACCAAAAAGAGTAGAATTTTGGTTGATGTTCCCTCCCTCCTAAGTCCTAAGCAATTAAAGTCCACCACCACCGACATGACAAGATCTAATAGTACTGCTATTTGACCAAAGAGTTTTCCAGGCTGTTATGCAAAGTACAACAAACAAACTCAAAGGTTGAGTTTAGGATGTTACTAGCCACATGCCTTCATTTTTGGTCCCATTGAATTGCCGCAGGTACTTCACCACGACACTTGTCTTAGCTACATGGAGGGCAACTTCTCTTAGCCACATGCCTTCAAATAGCCTCGGCCTCTTATATTTCCTTAGACATTTTGTCATCTGCACATTTTAATTTAAAATAAAATAGTTTTTTTTTTCTTCCGTAAATAGAACTTTCAACAATAGATTGATCCTTCTTTCAAAAAAGAAAAAACAATAGATTGATTTTAGACTTCTTAAGTAAATAGTTGGAGATTTGATTCTTGGTGGTATGTATTCAACCTTCAATCATCCATTATGTGGTAGGACTAGACCAAAACTCAAGTAAAACATTCAAGGGTACTCCCTTCAAACATTTGTCTTGCTTAAAACTTTTTTTTAAAATTTAATGGGAGTAATGAAAAAGGAGTTTTCATTATGTTTAAAAATATAAGTAAAAATGAGTCAAAAAAGTTGACGTATTTAGATCAAATTTTAAATCAAATACATCAATTTTTTAACATACAGTGATAAGTTTGAGACTTTTGTTGTTAGTGGAAGAGATTTTTGTTTGAGTTACCCATAACAAGTGATTACAATTTATGAATATACCGGTGGTGTTGGGCGAATAGGACTGAGTACAAAATAGAGGACAACATAAATTAGAGATACGGCACATAAAATAGTAAAATCATAGGAGTTAACGTTAAACATAAAACATCAAAACACAAAAAGAGAAAAGGAAATCCAAAAGCAGACTAGTTAATTAATTAATCAATGATAAATACAACTTTAATAATAATAATAATAATTAAGACAATAAATTCTAAACGGTAAGAGATCTCTTATAGTTTAATCATATCTTTTGTGTTCAAATAGAACAACAGTGACAATAAATTAGAGTTATATCATTCATTAATGTCTTATTTATTTTAAAAATTGATTTATACAATTGTGTGCGAATGACTACCAATTCACACGAATAAAAAATAAGATAAAACGAATCAAACAATTAAATTTAAGTGGTTAATAAACTTTATTGAAAAAATAAATTGTTGGAGAGAAATTATACTATCTATCTATGAAATGATCGAATAAGGTTTATACTTTAGAAATTATATTTGACTTAAAAAAAAAGAGAATTAAGACAAAATCATGTTTTTTTGAAATCAAGACAAAATCATGTTATTCTTTCTTTCTTTGTTAGGACAATAAATAAAAAAGTCACACATTGATCTCATCACACGTCTGAATCGGATTTTCCCTTTTCTTTCTCTTTCTTCTTATTCACACACTTCTCACCTAACCCTAACCATGGCTACTTTCACCTCCTTCTCTTCTCCATCATCATCTTCTTCCACTCCTCCTCCTTTCTCAGCTCCATCCTCTTCTTCACCTTTCGATGATGACTCTTTTGAAGACTCTTGCAGTATTTGCTTAGAATCCTTCAGTGTTCATGACCCATCTACTGTATGTTTCATCTTTCATTCTCTTTTTAGTTTTTGCATTTGGGTTTTGAATAAAGTTGTGAACTTTAATCAGATGATTGAATGTTTGTGATCTTATTGCTTCACTTGTAAATTGTTAAAGCTTTTGTTTTTACCTTGTTGTATACAAATTTGATGTGTGTTTATGATGGATTCTCAATTTTTTGTTGAGAAATGAAGGTTTGGTGTGATTTTGGTATTTTCATTTTTTGTTTTTACCTTGATTTTTGTGGTTTGAGTCTTATTGACTAGATTGAATTTGCTTAAAATTTCAAGGTTGTTTTTATGTTATTTTGAGATAATTATGTGCATTTGATCTGCTTCTGTTCTGTCAGCAACAGTGTCTGTATTGATACAAGTATTGGGAAAATTTTGCTTCTGTTTTTGCATAAGCAACAATGTTTATTTAATCATCATAAGGAATCCGGGCCTGTTTGGATGGCTTATTTGAGTTTATCTGCTGGTATAAACTTTTATGACACTGTTTGGGAAAACTAATAAAACACCTTATGACATGATCATAAGGTGTTTTCAGCTTATTCCATAAGCTCTTCATAATAGCTTATGGAAACAGCTTATTCATTATACAAAAACAGTTTGATTTTATTTTGCCTTGTTATAAAAATAGCTATTCATAAGCGCTTATAATAAGTGCTTATACTATAAGCTGCAAAATAAGCTGTTTATCCAAACAGGGCCTTATGCACATTGAAGCAGCTGGAAATGATCTCATAGCATTGTGATATTTGTAGAAGCTTTTTTTGTTCTTATTCATCCATCCATTAAAATATTTATGTGTGGATGAGGATTAACAATTATGCACAACATCTCACTCAGTGTATAACATGATTAAGCTTGTTGAATCCTGTGATGCCAAACATTTACTCTGCAACGATATATTTATCTACCTTGATGTGTTTAATTATGCCTTTTGTGACGATTAGTTACAACTTACAACCTGTAGATTATCAAAGGGAATTTGCTAGCTGCAGATATTAACGTCTAAACCTAAATGTTGAACAGTGTGTTAATATGTTTCGTTTTAATTTCAGGTTACTTGTTGCAAACATGAATATCACCTGCATTGCATTCTTGAATGGTAAGCCTTATATAGCTTGATAAGTTGGTCATGGATTGTTGTGGTTGGTTGCTTCTAACATAAATTATGTTTTCTTTAGGTCACAGAGAAGCAAAGAGTGTCCAATATGTTGGCAATCACTTTCTTTGAAAGACCCTGCTTGGTATAAGTTTACTTGCAAATGGTTCCCCTTCCCATTCTCAATACAAGCTTTTTATGGTATGATTGGTAGTGTTTATCGATTACTTATCTTTCGTTGCAGCCAAGAGCTTCTTGACGCTGTGGAGGCTGAAAAAAACTTAAGATCAAGAAACAATCATTCATCTTCACTCACTAATTCTCGTGTCCCCTTTGGATATTCTAATGGTGATCATGTGAGTGAATTGATAGTGTTATTGAGCTCTTTTCTCGTGTTAAAATTTGTTGGTATTGTTAGTTTCCTTGATACGTGTATCATACTATCATTAAATGATTAGTTGAAAATTATTCTCTTTCAGGATGATTCCTCAGATGAAATTGATTTTGATGAGGAAATTATGCAGCACCTATATGCCGCTGCAAGTAGAGCTCGTTTTGTTCAGAGACAGAGAAGACAGGGATCATCTGGAGCAGGTCCATCAGAGATTCTTGTTTTCAACTCTTCTGGGCCTGTATCTGGGATGCAACCAACACTTACAACTTCACCAGCTGGCGGTAGTTCACCGACCACTGATTTACCATCAACTGCCAACGCTCGTCCTGAGGTTGCAAGAAACACTAGTCCTGAGGTTGATGTCCCTTACAGACCAAGGTACTGATTGTGTATGATTTTTACATATAATAAGCAGTGGCACTTGCATCAGTTATTTAGAAGCTTTTTCCCTGAGTGTTTACTTACGAGTAAAAAGTCATTTTGGTCCCTAAATATATGAGGCGGTATCACTATAGATTATAGTCCCTGAATATATCAAAATTACAAAAACTTTGTTGACTGTATCTTTTGTAAGTCATTTGATGAATTAAACTGACTAATGGAAGACACATTCAAGAACCAAACTAACTAACAAGAACACATTCGAGGATATAGCTGACAAACGAGAGACATTCAAGGATGTTTTGTAATTTTGGGACAATAACGACAGTGCCTTGTAGGCTAATACATTCAATGACCAAAATGATTGTTTTTATTCATTTACCTACTAATGTTTTATATGTTAACTTTTTCCTGGTTTGTGTTCAGAGTTCTTTACAGTCCGTCACCACCTCAGGATGAGAGGAAACTTAATACTTCTGAGATATTCTCCTTTCCCGAGTCCTTCAAATCTAAATTTTCTGCTGCTTCGGCCAGGTAAACATATTAACCATTTGATTCTTGTAAACTCTTAACTATCCTTCAATGCTAACTTATCTTAATTCTTGCAACAGATATAAGGAATCAATTTCTAAAAGTACTCGTGGCCTTAAAGAAAAGTTACTGGCTCGTAATGCCACAGTGAAAGAGCTGAGTAAAGGTGTTCAACGTGAGATGAATGCTGGCATAGCTGGAGTTTCACGTATGATTGAACGCCTTGATCTTGCCTCAAAAAGGTCGGGTTCTCCTCTAATTCCTGTCCGTAATGGGGGAGCTTCAGGCTTTCCCGAAGGGAAGTCTGTTGAAGAGAAAGACATTGGGAATTCTCAAAATGAAGCAAGTGGAAGTGTTGCTCGTAATGTTAGTTCAGATGCCCCCTCACACATTTCTAGCACTGCTGTTGCTGGTCGAATGGAAATTCCTCCATATGTTCAGGTTAGTCCATCTCCATTTATCAAACTACTTTGTTTTTTTGTTTTTGTTTTTACTTTGAGAAGTTGTTTATTATAACAAGTTACTGTTGCTTTAAGTTCCTACGCAATCTTGATTTACACTGTTAGAATATATGATAACATTTTCTCTTATCTTAAGAGTATATCTAATGTTAGGAATATATTAATCTTAATTATTCCTTTCCTCTCTTTATCTAAAACCCTATAATTTCAATATGGTATCAATGTATACCCTCCTGGGATCTTCCATGAACTGTCTCATCATTGTTCAGCTACCGAGTTCCACCGTGAAGGAATTCAAATCATGTTGTCAACTAAAAAATCTGGTCTGAAATTAATAGAATAAGTTTGTACTGTCGCACCAAAAAAAAAAGTTGACAACAAAATTGTCCTTTCGAAGCAATGAATGTATTTAGAATGATTTTCAATGATATTGATTGAAAGATGACTAATGCTTTAAATTTGTTTACTATTTTGATTCAAGAGAGGACATGATGCTGTGAAGACTTAGCTTGGGTCATCAATTCTACTATGCTGACTTGTTCAAGAAGGTGCAAGAGACGACTTTGGTGACCAATGCACATGTTGGTATGCGTCCTGCATTGTTATCAATGCTCCTTGATTTGTAGTAGGAATTTAAACTGTGTATGATCAATTTAAAGAGCTTAGTGGATTTTTTCATCCATGGTTATTGTTCCTCTCTACATGTCACTACTGGATTTACTTAATGAAATAATTTACTAGATTTTGGAGGTTCTCTCCTCTACACTGCAATCTCATTATTTTTTAATTAGGAAATTAATTTAGGTCGCTTTGAGGCTAAATTCTTGATACTGTTTGAGACTTTGAGTACATCACTTTGTTGCAATACTAAACTATTATTTAGAGATTGATATGTTATTTATGTGGACCTCACCTATTTTCTAATGTTTCCTAGTATTAGATAGGAGAATGTTAATGAGTGCACTTAGGGCATTGGTTAAATATAATGACATACATATGACTAATTTGTCAAGAATTGCGGAAATCTTGTAAAAAAAAAGTCACAATCGAGCGTCGATGTCATCATTAGTTGCACTAATATGTGAAAGATAATTGGACCGAATCCAAGCTTTTGTCATGAGTCAAAATTGGACTACAACACCTATACCAAGGAACCACTATTTTTGAATGCAAAAGAAAGAAAAAGTCTGCTCACCACCTTTGTTTATTGATGAACCGACCTTAGTTTAATATGGCCAATTTTCCTCGAAAATATAATACCATTTGATTTCCGTTTTAGAGCTTGTTTGGTTCTGTTAATCTCCCAACCCAATGTTACTCACTTGCACCATGATAAGTAGCTATATATTTTGGAGCTTCAGTCCTACAGCACATTAAGCTGATCTACTGCTAGAACAAACATACTTTTGATTATGTGGGATGGAAATTGATTTTGAAAGAATTGATTTTGTAGAATTGAGTTTGATTAAAGGTGAGTTTATGGTAAAGTAATTTGTGTTTGGACATATTCATATAAAGTGAGTTGAAATATAAATTTGTGTAAAAATCAATTTTAGAATCAAAACCTACAAATTCTAAATTAAAGTAAAATCAATTCTAAAAGACAATAAATTTCTCTAGAGAGCAATCAAACATGTCATAACTCATAATCAATTAAACACCTCTACTCTAGAATCAACTTAACCAACTTTATCTTTTCTAGAAGTGGAACCAAACAAATTGTTTCTATAGTATTTTTTGGTCACAAAGAATCTTCTAAGACGTCTTTGTTAGTCTTTGGTGGACCAATCCGTCTTCTTGTCTTGGTCACTCCATGAATTAGTTTCCTTTAGTTTGTTTTGTGGTGCTTTGAGAGATTCCTCCTTTTGTATTTTGAACTCTTGTACTTCTTTCATTTTAAGCATAAATTCTGCTCCAATGAAGAATTTTTAATTCATCCTTGCCTTTAAAAAATATATTATAAAATTGATTTCAATATATTTTAATATGCTCGAATAGAGTTGGTTTTATATGATAATTGATTCTAACAACCTAACATTTGAGTTTACACGGTTTCGGTTGCTCTATTTTCATTCACTTACGAGATTGATCGTCCTATTTCAAAATTACTCAATTTTGATCCACTCATCATTTTTTTTTACTTAAAATCGCAGACATTTTTTAAATATGACGTTGCATACCACTAACGACGTGTAGTGATCAATACTTGTTAAATTACAAAATATCCAATAAAAACTTCAATTTAAACTTCAGTTTCACCATTTTTAAGTACAAGAAATCTTATAGACATCAAAAGTAGTGATTTTAAAAGGAGGGGATAAATTCCACAAATGAGTGAAAATTAGACCAAAATTGTAATTAAGCCTTGATATTTAGTCTCAAATTTATTGTTCAGCTCACTTTTATTCAATTCAAAATCAACCAAAATCAATCATTCTAATTTATTTTTTTTTGTCATATAGTCTAGTGGCTAGAAATTCATCTTTTAAGATAAATAAGTGGAGAATTCAGTTTGAACTTCGGTCCATCCATACTGCAACGTTCATACCAACAAAGTTATGCTATGGTGACATTCAATCCTTACTACAGCATGATCCAGTACGCACCATGGATTTTTTTTTCCCCGTAGCCTCACACTCAAACCTTTTTTTAAGGAAGAATAGAAAACTAATAACATGCTTTAATGTGAGACAAAAAATAAATTGAGAAGTAGTGAAATACCAAAGATACATTTTGAAGGTTCTGCAAGAGTGAAATGTATTACTCTTGTCGCTGCGTCGATTAGAAAGAAGTAGAATCCAAAAAATGAAGGAAATACAATACCAAAAAACAAGTGAACCAACAGAAAAAATCTTAACAAATATCCTATCAACTCAGCTGGAAGCCTGGAAGCATCAGGTACATTTTATTAAACTCTTGTCATTGATCAAAAGAAAATTATTGAAGACTTGTTACATTCATAAAACTAACAGAGACTTCAAATTTGTCCCAAAATGGTTTCTGCGCCAGAAACCTTGATATCAGATGGAGCTTCTTCGACGTTAAGAGCCTTAACCTTTCCATCTACCACATATGCTGACCATCTACACCAAAACAACAGCTACTCTTTTAAGAATTGAATTATATATTAATTATATCGAAAGATATAATATCATAAACCATTATTTGGTGATTCCTGCACTACATTATTTCTTTTTAAATTCATTTAAACCGTGAAATAGTGACTTCGCCGCTTTGGCATATGATATAGTTTTAGAACATTTGAAGAAAGCAAATTCATTCAAACATCAAAACAAATGTATGTGTTTTAGTTTGAAGGAGTGTGTATCATATATACCTTTCAGATCGGGTTCCAAGCAAAGCACCAGAGAGATCAGTAGTTAATTCCAAGCTTTTGTGGAAGCTCCCGTCAAAGTCCCCATAAAACTCAATCTGGAAAAAAGGAAAAAAAAGGGAACACATAATCAGTGGCCAAAGAGAAAAAAACAAATGTGAGTACCATTAACATAAGCAAGCAAATATATATATTTTTTTTTTCTTTCAAATCCTAATCCATCACGGAATTGATTGATGCATGATAATCAACATAAAGATCTCTATATTGAGTTACTGAACATATTATGCATACCTACAAGCTCAATTTTCGCATGGATTAGAAACTACGAATATCCATGAGATTGAAGATATCATAAACCTCTTTATTCTTATAAAGAGTGCTAGCAACACACTATTTGACACTGACACTTTCTTTCCAACATTCTCTCTCTGAACGTGGTGGAAAGAGAGTAGTGAATCTGTTTATAAAAGAGTGTTGCTCAATGTTATTAAATAGCGGCGCTATATCATAAAGGAATTTGAACAAATAGTTATTGATCCACAATACGCTATTCAGTACAAAATATTATGAAATAGCGACTATAGTGGTGCTATAGCACTGTTGTGTAGCGGAATTGGAAAAACTGCTATTTTCTGCGGTAAGCGATTGACAACACCGGTGTTGCGAGCACTTTTCAATTCTTTTTGTACATCAACAATTTGTACAACTTCCACACATTTCTTCTGGTGAAATGACTACATACAAATGAAAAAAAGTCATGCCCTTTGTCAAACAAAAAGTCTGTTGCCCTTCTGACTATCCTTAAACTTAATACTCGTGGAAACAAACCGTTGTTGATTCATTATATAGTCTACAAACTCATGACTAGCACTAACAAAATGACAATGCAGCACAAGAACATTCCCAACTCAATTAAAATTGAGTTTACAGTTTGGAATTATCCTTTAGTTGTGAAGCACTGATGCTAGCAATAAGGAACAGAGACTGAACAGAAATGCATTCAAAACAACTGCAACAGTTTTTTTTTTCCATAAAAGAAGGAAGTTACAAAAGACTAAGGAACGAAACGCGGGGTGCTACACCCCATAACTTGAGAGCAAATGCACATTAAGCTCAGAGGGAGGGGAATATCTAATAAGACCTCCACAAGAAGAAGAGAGGTTTGTCGAGTTATGAGATCCATCCACATTAAACTGAGGTGTCGTCTGGAAAATATGATGTTGCTATGGTAGGACCAAAATAAATAGGAATACGCTTGAAGGTATCGTGAATAATGACGTTAAACTGGCTGAGGATTTGGTGACCGAGACCAACTCCCAAAATAGCCATACTTTCAAAATCAGAGTGTTCCTATATTTCCAAAGACACCAAATGGCAACCCGAAAGAAGGTGGGCCAATTAGGACTGGCTGTTCCATTGTTTCCAGAATTTAGATTCCAACAAAACCAATCATAGAGATCAAGGCTGAAGAATTTGAACTATTGATCCTCCACAATAAGGGGATCCCAAAAATCATGAACATCTTCGCAATCACGAAGGACATGTACAATGATTTCATCGTAAGTATTACAACTAGAGCAAGTAGCATCAGCACTCGTATTTCAACTACAAGACTAAACTGTAAGAAATTGATCACTAATGCAAACACAGGAACCAAGTAAAAACCATAAAAAAGAACATAAAGCATTTAATAATAGTCAAAAAATATGAAAGAGATAAAACTTACAGCATCTTTGGCCTGAAGCTTCTCAGCCCATGCATTCATAGTATATGGATCATTAATAGACACACAAATAACAGAATCAACCCCTTTAGCCTTAAACTTCTCTATATTATCCTTGTAAGGAGGAACATGTTTGCTTGAACAAACTCCGGTGTATGCACCCTAAGAGACAATCATAACATGAAGAGGTAAAAAACACTACTTTAGAACAAAGCTATACTAACAATAAAACACATTTCTTTGTAATAATGACCTATTTGGATTGACTTATTTGAATTTATCTACCGACATAAACACTTGTGAGATTGTTTGATAGAGTTTATGAAAATGACTTAAAAACATGGTCATTGTCCATAAGCTGTTTTCAACTTATTTCACAAAACTCTCCAAGATAGCTTATGAAAACAACTTATAGCTTATATGAAAATGGTGACTTTATTTTATTTTTTGTTATATACACAGCCTATACATAAGTGCTTATATGATAAGCAAAATCTTTAATTCAGGACCTGTTTGGATTGACTTATTTGAGCTTGTCTAATGCCATAAGCACTTGTGAGACAAATTGGGATAACTAATGAAAACAACTTATGACATTTTTATAAGCTGATTTCAACTTATCTCCATAAATTCTCCAACATAACTTATGAAACCAACTAGTAGTTTACACGAAAACAGTATGACCTTATTTCATCTTTTGTTATCGAAATAGCTTATAATAAGCGTTTATCCTATAAGCTACAAATTAAGTTGTTAATTTAAACAGGACACAAGTGCAATAATACAAAATAAAAACAAAAAGGTAGAGAATTTTACAAAACAAATGCAACAAAAAACAAAGTAACAATAAAAATACATATCAAATCATAATAATAATTATAAGAAAAGTGTCAAGTTAACTTACTGGGAGTCCAAAGATGACAACTTTCTTATCCTACAACATCAAATTGAAGAAAAAAAAAACAGAACCCATTAATAATTGAACAAAAATAATAAAAGGGTATTGAAAATTGGAATGAAATAGAGAGAATAAAATCAAGTTGGCTAACCTTAAAGATGTCATTGATAGGGGTGGTGGAGAATTTGGAAGCAACACCTTCATCCCAATTACGAGCTTTCTGGAGAGAAACATTGGATGCGGCAGAGATTATGTCAGACCCAGTTGCAACCTTCGCGTAAGACCTGATTCCATGAAGGACGGAAGACACTGATTTTAAGGTTGTTGAAGAACGAGCACGGTTCATTACAAAGGTTGTCATTGCTTAGATTGTACGAGGTTGTGTGAGAAGAGTGAGGAGAGGGAAGTTATGGTCTCAATTTAGATTCTATAAAAATATTCCATAATAGTTATGAGAATTAACAACTTTTTTTTTAAGATGAAAATTAACAAATTCAGACATATTAATCTCTAAAAAATATTTAAACATTTGTAATTAATCTCTAAGAAATATTTAAACATTTGTAATTTTTTTGATTTTTATTATCTACCCGTCTCTAAATAATAATCATTTAAAGTTTATGCACGATTATTAAGGAAATGATTAATTGTGTTGATTTTGATGGTAAAATTAGTATCATTTACTAAAACGCCTTTATTAAATTGTACAAAAAAAAAACGCCTTTATTAATTATAGTTAGTGGAGTAGTTAAGTTGGATGAAATTCAATAAATAAGAGTATAATAATGAGAAAAAAAATGATAAATGCTGCATTGATATTCTAAAATGATAATTATTTTGAGAAAAAAAATGGATAAAGAGACAATTATTGTGAGAAGAAAGGAGTATATTTCTAGTATTAGACCAAACTCTTGAAGTTAGTAAATTGTTTACTCTAATTAAATTTTATCTATTTACACATTCTATATGATATCAGTTGGTCAATGTAACTTTTATTTTAATACTAAGCATTTTACTATACTTTTGGTAGCATTTTAGTATCTCTTACTCACCGATCCTAGTTATTTTTCTTTTGTTGCGGAGTAAGTACAAGCTTAATGAGGTTAGTGGTGCTGTAATAGCAAAACCTTATGAGTTATGACTCAAGTCTATGGAAGACAATGTGAATCTGTGGCAGAATTTACAAGCCTTTTGTTTCTGGTCTGTGGGAGATGGGGGAGGTATAGATGTGTGGTATAATGCTTGGATTGAATCGGGGCTTCGAATTGGTGATTTGGATGTGACTGTCCCAAATGTGACTATACATGCAAAAGTGGCTGATTTAGTTACACATGATGGCAGTTGGAATTGGATTCTGTTACACGGCAGTTGGAATTTGATCCAGTGTGCAGAGGCACTTAAAGATGAGGCTACATTGTCGGTTGATAAAACTGAGAAGTGTACAAGGCTAGGATGTCACTGTCTTGTATCTCAGAAATAAAATTTTGAGAGAAGTCGAACGGTGATGTGGCCAAGATTGAAGTCGTTGTATATGACAAAGTTGATGGCTCATAGACAATTCCTAAAACAAAAATTTATTCATTTAAGATGACGTGCATTACCTAAAACTTATGAGCATTTTAACGATAAAGAATGTGCTGCCACATTGGAAGAAGTCCAAACGACATTGAAAACCAAGGAGAGGTGGGAGTAGAGGAAATTGTGGAAACTCAAAGGGTGACAACAAGTCAAAATATAAGTGTTTCAACCGTAAAAAAATGAACTACTCCCTCTGTCTCACAATTATTGTCTGTTTAGCATTTTTTCTTTTTCTCAAAATAATTGTCACTTTACAATACCAATGCATCATCTATTATTTTTTTCCACTATTATACCCTTATTTATTGAATTTCATCCAATTTAACTACTCCACTAACTACAATTAATAAGAGTATTTTAGTAAATAATATTAATTTTACCATTGAAATCAACACAATTAATCATTTCCTTAATAATCGTGCACAAACCTTAAATGACTAATATTGTGAGACGGAGGGAGTATTTCAATAGGGATTATCCCGAGTTAGGAGACAATGGTTATTCCGTGAAATTTGTAGTTTTCTCAGAGGATTACGATGATGCAGATGCTTTAATGGTGTCTTGTTGGGAGGACAAAGAAGGTGGGGTATCTCACCTCAAAAATGACACACTTGCAAGTTGATCTTAATGTAAAAGGAGAGGTTGTATGGAGAGACGTTAAACACTCAACATCAGTCTCGAGAGGTAGTGCTAAGAATACTCTAGGGTAGTCTGGAGAGTCGAAGGAAAGAATACTTATGATTAGCCTGAAAGATGGAGATTACAAGGTGAAAGGCATAATGGATGTGCATATTTGGAAGTTAAGCTAGAGAAAACTCAGCTTGAGGTGTATTCTTCCACTAGCAGAACTAGGTGGAGACAAATGGTGGCACTAGAATGGTACAACAATGACGTCCTTCTATGTTACACTCTAGTTGATAACAAGCAATTCTTTAGGACGACGAAATGGATCACTCCGGGGGTTGAAGAGGTTATTGTGAAAACTTGTGGAACTACCTAAAATGCTAAGTGTGGTTCGTTCCAAGGATCTTTAAGAGGGCAGAATGCATTTCGAAGATAGCACAACTGAATGCAAGGATAAACATCAAAGGCGATTGATGGTTAAGTTGACATCACCATCGACTTGTAGGTTAGAGGGATAGTTGTTGTATATGCCTTGAAATCTTGATTCTAAAGTGTTGCACCCACTTTATGGAAGATGAAACATGGAAGGTTGTTAACAAATAACTATAAGAGTAAAATGGGGGCTTGGGGACAACTTTATGCTTTTACTATAGTCATTTTATTCAAACACTGGTTCGTGATATAGGGATTGTGCTTTAGCAATGCCTCTATGGATGAGATTAGTTCATAAGAGTGTTAGAGAGAAAAAAAATTACTTGCGATTTACAAGAATGGATTGATTTTAATATAGGTAATAACATGGATTGGAATTTGGAAATGGATTTGAAAGATTATTAGGCAATAGCTTGCCATAACTTGTGGTCTTGGAGGGAAAAAGAGAGATGCATGAAGAAATCTTTTTCGTTTGCTTAATGTGGCACATCATGTGTTGAAGTTTGCCAATGAGTAGTTGGTAGTAGTTAAGGCTAATCATTTGGTGACTAAAGTGAGGTGTAAAATAGTGTTCGTTGGTTGGAAAACTCCTCCGGATGGTTGGGTGAAATTAAATACGGATGGATCGTGTAAGCTATGAGAGGATGCAGGTTCCAGAGGTGTGATTAAAGGTAGCAACGGAGAGTAGATTGGTGGTTTTACCAAGTGTTTGGAGGGTGCAATGCTTATGTGGCGGAGTTGTGGGGTGTGTTCGAAGGGCTTCAAAATGCAAGGAGTTTAGGTGTCTCACATATTGAACATCATGTGGATTTGGCCATAGTGCTGGCCGTTTTGGTTAAAGGAGGTTGTGGTAGTCCTAGTACGAGGTCGATTGTCTTGGTGATTCATCGGCTTCTTGAGTTGGATTGGGAAGTGACGATTCACCGTTCTTATCGTGAAGTTTAACAATGTACCGATGCTTTGGCAAATTTAAGATGGTCCTTGCAGTCAAGTATGATGTATTATGGGACATGTTCATCTTAATTGAGTCATTTGTTGTCCGCTGATGTGTTGGGAATTTCTACTCCTCATGTAACTTCCGCAGAGTTTTCTTCTTTAGACTTCGACCCTCGTTGTAATAAAAAAAAACGATTAATAAATTGTGACATTTAAAATATCTATTAACTAAGTTTATCGCTTCATTAACCCCATGTTTGAATTATATTAATCAATTTAGGTGTCTCAATTGAAATAAAAAATAAAATTTCTGAAAATGTAGGAGACATATCTGCCACTTAGGTTCCGTGGCTGGCTTGGACTATTGCTTGGTGTTATGACTTGTCTTGTCAATGTGTCCAATATTAACCGAAGAAAATGATAGTCATGTGAGTAATGCGTTGTTAGTTGCTGTGTACACTAACCGAATGAATGAAACTTAAGTTATACGAGGATTATGGTACTAAAGTACAGCAGTGTATATCTCTAAAATAAATGTATGATTGATGTGATGATGCAGCATAGTGCTTGTTATAGAAATATTTTTAGCTATATTTTCCAACAGTTAAGATGCTTGCACCAATAAATAGACAATATATCTAATGAATTTATGTATTTGTCTACAACTATAGTCTACATACAAACATGCATGATTGTGTCTAATAAGAATAAACATGTGTATAACTATTGTTTCAACTTAATTTTAATGTCTAATTACTCTTCAAATATGATTGCTTCAAATAGAAAGAAACGCGTGAACTCATCATAGAAACATTTTGATTGAAAAAAGATTTCTTGCAAGAAAAAGAAAGTGAAACTTTATTATGAATTATTATGACAACCACTAACAGTAGTGCATTCTTAAACAGCAAATCTTGCTAAGTAGGTCAAGAATATTTGTGGAAAATTTCATTTCATTATTAAAGGAAAATCCTAAAGCTAATAGTATCATCATATACGCCACTTTTCCAACGGTGCTAATAGAATATTTTTTCTCCTGATGAGAACGGTGCTATAGGATCTAGTAATTGATAAAGTGAACAATATATACATTTTTTTGTGACATATTAATCTTCTCTTTCTAGTTGTCTTGCAGCAAAGCAATAGTTCCAACCTTTCCTTTTGGTATTCACTATCAAAAGTCGTGATTGGAACATGTCATGTTTCAATTGAGGCCACATCTAATTACTCCGGGAACTATATGCTATTTTCCTTAGGAAAAAAATGCTATGGAAATTTATTTGGAGGTGAAAATGTTGTACTAGGATTCTTGTTGAAAGACGTGAAAGCAATGGCTGCAACAACAATATTAATTGCTCAAATGAAATTGGAAAATAGATTATATATGCTCAAAGTGTATAAATTCATGGAAGTGAAAGACTATAATTACTATAATCAAGAAAAAACATATCAAGCTTCTAAAAATCTTGTATTGACGGTTGTTGTCACCGCTGATCCAAACATACACTAATTAAAATATATATTTAACCCTTTATCAAATCATTTTGTTTTGATTTGACATGAAGTTGGTTTATATTTTCTTTCCCCCTCTTTAATTTTCCCTTTCTATCCTTAATTTTCAATTGTTACCAAACACTTACAATATATGAACTTAGATATATTGTAAACTTACAATATATGAACTAGATATATTAAGTTGATGTGCGCACACATATAAAAATGCGCAAAATAAAAGGATAACAATAACATTTTCTCTCAAAAAATAAAGGGATAACATTTAAAAAATATTAATAAATAATATCATTAACAGAAAAAGGACAAACTTATCATATGAAACTAGATAACCACAAAATGCTTGTCCACACAGTGGAGAGGTTACAGAACCTTTGGTTGAACCCTCCTATATGATGACTAATATTTAGGTGTATATAATATATGGTTTTCCCATTGTACATATATCCACCTTTATATAAATAATAGAACTTAATAATTAGCCATACAATTATTGCCTAAAGGCTAAAGAATTAATTAGACAATAAATAATTAAACAATATGCTAAGGAAATTAATCATTAATTATAAAATCACACAGCTTTAACTAGAAGGATCTTCATATTTTCAACCATTTCACTGTTTGATAGAATTCTTGTTAGGAACTTGAGAAATCATTCTTGTGTCTTGTGACTGCTTTTGATATTTTGAGAATGAATTAGATCTTCCTTTCTTGTACCTCCTCCTTGGCTGTGTTGCTTGTGGGATAAACACTCCTGTTCCTTTGCTTTCTCTTCTTATCAAAGCTTGCTCATAGAAGAAATCAAACTGTGGAGGAGGATGAATTGCTCTAGAGAAATCCTGCAAAATGAAATTAGTTTAAGTTTTATTATTTTGCACATAGAGAAGGGAATTATTTTTTATTAAAGTTACACTAGTAATAATTTAACAATTGTCACGTAATTTTAACTCAGTTTCTTGAAGTTACAACGTCAAATTCTTACCACTGAACTACCATGAAGAAATAAACTCTTTAAAAAAAAAGTCATGATCTCTTTAAAAAAAAGTCATGATCGAAACTTGGAAGAAGGATAAAAGAGTATTGTATATTAGTATGTAACTATGAGGTGCATGTATTTACTTAAGGAGGTGTAAATAGTAAAGAACCTGAAGAGAGTTTGGAGGTTGAGAAGCAAGGGGATCTTCATCTTCATCCATTATTAGGAGAGCAATTTCCTTGCTCAAATTTGCAAAAAATAAATCATCTTCCATTTCCATAGCAACCTCCATGTTAATTCAATACAAAAGATTCTCTATGACACCAAAAGTGTATGTAGTTTCTAGTCTTATTTTCAATTGTGTGTATGTATCTCTTTTCTTCTTGTGTCCATAATTTGTGGAAGTTTAGTTTTATATAGAGAAAAAGGTAAGGATGGGTGAGTTAAGACATATTGGGTGGTCATGTGGGTTAGTGGGACCCATGGTCACAGTTGCTTAGCTAGCTATGGACCCCACAAGTATCATGGAAATATTATCCTAAATTGATTGATTAAAAAGATATGAAAAAACAGCAGGCAAACAGCCCATGTCCAGATGATATCTGATCCAAAAATTCAATCTCAAGAGAGTGAGTACACTTATTAATTGGTTGTGATGTGAATAGACTTAATTCTATCTCATACTCATCTCCTTAAACAGTAAGTTATGGCTCAAAATATTCAAAATGTATTATATGCGACAAAGGAAATTTTGTACCAAAAGATTCTTATCTGATTTGCATCTTCTCATGTTTTTTTGCTCATGGTTAAGATAAAAACAATGAGACAAATATTATTTGTTTAGTTCAGTGGATCTATTATCATCTAGATGTAACTTGCAATGAGGGTCACCTCTTAGAGTCGGTCTAGTAGACTAGAAGCATGTTATAGGTCGGTAAGTAGAAAAATGTGTAGAGAACTAGAAATACTTTTAGTTAGAGGTTCTTAATTCAATTCTTGCAATTTATTTTTTAAAGATTTTGATTATTTTCGAAAATTCAAGACAATTAGGGTTGTTTGCATTCTGCTTGGTATTTTATTTTGAGCATTCCTATATTTTACTCTAGTGACAATGAATATCTATTGTTTTTATAATGTATTCTGTGAATTTAAACGAATGAATAACATTTAGTAAAAATAAATTAAAGAATAAAAATTTACAAATACCTTTTAAATTTAGGCTTAAATATGCAAACAATCCTTGTAAATATCTAGCATTTTGGTTTTAGTCCTTGTGAAAAAATTGATTATAGTCCTTGTAAATATTGAATATTTTGCTTTTGATCATTGGTGTTTTGTTTTAGACCTTGCAAAATTAATTCATATTGAATTTGGTCTTTGTAATTTGTAAAATATTTGATTTTTGTCCCTTAAAATAAGAAATAAAATTAATATTATAGAGACCAATTTCAATATAAAATGATTTTATAGTCAAGGACTAAAACAAAAACACAAAGGACCAAAAACAAAAGATTTTATATTTGCAAGAACTAAAACCAAAATAATATTTTTATAGGAACTAACATTAAAATGTATGATATTTACGGTGATCATTTGCATATTTAAACCTTAAATTTAATAAAAAGAACATACAATTATTATTAAAAATACAATTGAATCAAAACTCTTAATCTATGCAATCATAGAAGTTCTCTATACTATTTTCTTTTTTCAAATAAGAAATTTGATTAAGGATCCAAATCTAACTAAAATTATTATATTTATAAATAAAGTGATTAAGGGTCGAAATCTCTAACTAAAGTTATAATATTTATAAAAAGTTTAGATTAAACTAGCTGTGCTCTTTGTGTACACTTTTGGATTGATTATATGTGAATGTGAGTGGCAAGTGAGTGTCTCAAATATCAACTTGCCTTGTCCTAGTGTGTGTCGGTGATCACGTGAGCTTCATAAATTTCAGAATTGTTGTCCAAAACCCAAGTCACGATAGATACAGATTTTTCTTTTCTTTCTATACTCGCATTGGAATTGATTTAAGAACAAAAAGTAAAAATATATTTACTATATTTATTTATATACTTTTTTAAGAAATTATGCCTTTGAATTTTTTTGCCAAGTGCTTATAAACATTTGTTAATTTTCTCTTTCTTTCTTGATCATTTTCCTTTATTGTCCAAGTAGTGCATGGCAAAAACTGATACTCAAACAAGGAATTTAACTTGTGATCTACACATCATCAATCTTATAACCTAACACAATATACTTGGTTAATCCTTCTTGACTTTAACAATATTTGAGCATGAAAGGATCCTATGAATTGTTTTCTTTTTTATTAAGTATTAAAGCTTCGTTTGAATTGACTTATTTTAGAGTTCATGCAAATCAACTTATACAAATAAATAAGCATATGTATTATTTATAAACTTGTATTATTTATAAACTTGTTAAGATAGTTTATGAAAAAATAACTTATGAACATACAATTTTCGTTAGTAAGATCTTATGAATTAACACAAGGTTAAATGCTTAGTTATTTGCTTAAGCTCTTGTTCATAAGCTCAATCCAAACATGCCCTAATTAATTTTTGAAGAGCAATGCTTAAGAAAGCAAGTGATATATTTTTTAAATTTTATGTCGGAAAGATTAAATAATTGAAAATCAGTATATTCAATGATGTACGTACTAAGAAAGGGAAAATGAAAACACAAGTAGTCAAAGGTTTGTCAAAGTAATAGGAAATTCTGCTGTTAAGGAACCTTTACAACACTTGTCCAATAACAAAGGAACCTTCACACCGTAAATGATTCGAGCATATATAAAAAGGTGGTGAATAGATTTCACACAAAATGTGTATACACCGGTGTGAATATAACGAAGTCAAAGATACTTTATGCATTGGTGCAAGGAAACATGAAGTATTTATATGAGTGAATAATACTTTTTCAATATGAATATATAAACAAAATTTGTTATGCAAATATGATTTTAACCAATACTTTTCTCATCAATAATTTTAATTTGATACATTACAGTGAACTTTCATCTAAAAGAGTGACTAAAATCATCAACTAAATTGTATTCACATCTCTGGTGCCTAACAATTACACTGATTGCTAGCTTAAAAAAGTCACAGAGCCAAATAGCCAATATGCACAGTCCCCGTCGAAGATCTTCGGCTAAACCTAGATTCTGTTTGTTACAAACACTCCGAGTAGAGGAATATGATATCTTTGATGTAAGGAACACATAATCTATGTCTTCAAACATATAAATGAACAAAATAACACACAATAGAAAATCTTAATTCATGCTTCAAATAAACAGTACATGATTTAAGCATATAATAACTACTAACGAATCCATCAATGCAAGCAAAACAGCATTACACATTATAGAATTAGAAAGCATACACCTTTTACTAACAGAAAACACATGAGGCCAACTTGATACAGTTAAAAGTACAGTGTAAAATGACTGATTCAGAATTCAGGATGCTAAATTGCAAATAATAATCATTTACTTACAAGACTGAGATATGATAATTAGTCAGCGAGGTATACCACATACTCTCTATCCCGTACCTGAAGATGAAAATCAGAAACCACAAAGTTTAAGAACCGAAAGTGTATGCAGTTCTCATTTGTCAACAATGATTTAAGTTTTGCTAAATTAATTTCATCGAGAGTGGACGAAGACCACATTTGTTTTGCATTTAACAGAGCATAAAGCTCAGAGTGCATCAAGTGCTTTGAGGTATACCTGTATGAAGAAAAAAATCATCAAATTCACAAACAATACCCAGCATGAAGAAAGTAACACCCAATTAACCTTCTACAAAGCACTAATTCATTTTGCAATAAAATGTCACTTTCTATTATGTGCATGTTTATTTATTTACAGCATAGACGAACCACACAATCATCATTTTACGAAAGAAAACTACGGATACTAAAACCATTAATCATTCTAGACAGTCTACTTCACATTCATAAATTGGAGTGATAACAGAAATTCTGAACAATCTCCAGAATACTGAATACATGAAATTTGTGGAGACAAACATTAAAGCAAAAGTAAATAAGAACACAAATAATCAATTCTTCATTTAAATGTGATTGAACCATTCTTAAACTGTAACCAAAGCCAAAATTTATAAAGTCATTCTTAAGAGAGTTAGAAAAAATGCCTTGTTTCCTAAATCGAAGGGACCGTGCGAACCAAATTGTCAAGGACTAAAATCCAATGTACACTTAAACTTAAGTAGTCGTGTTCAAGGTTTACTCTGTAACCAAATTTAAAATTTTCCACTTTTGTTCGAAAGTTTCCATGTGGATCATTATAATTAGAAAACGCTTTCAATATAGCCAAAAAACTGATTCCATTATTTAGGAGTAAATTCCCAACTTAGTTCCTCACTTTTCTATGATGTGTAAATTCAATTTCCCACTATCATAAAATGTTAAGCTGGTCACTCACTTTGCAGAAAGTTTGTCAAATTAGTCCATTTGTCATGCATTTGTTCATCGCTTGGATTTCATAGACACTAAGTATGTAATTTCATGTACCAAGTAGACACTAAATATGAAATTTCAGGGACAACTTGATACTCAGTAACTCCAGTGACAACTAAGGGAGGGACTGACATGACATTTTATAAAAGTAGGGGACCAAAGTGATACACCCTACAAAAATAAGGGAGCAAATTGGATATTTACTACCCTATCTATAACTAGCCTTCCATCTTCTCTATGTCATGATCATTACAGGAGTCTTCCATCTTATTTTTATCAACTTAAACTGACAACAAATTTTAGAAAATGAAAACAATATATGTTTTTAAAAAGTAAACAGACACTTACACTTCCTTTGCTTGTGCCAATTCTCTATACTTCCATACCAGTTCCACTGGAAACATAGTGCTGCAATACGCATTATTCCAGCAGTAATAACCTCAACAAATGCCATTAAGAATGACCTCTGAGGGGATAAACCTGAAGTTGCTAGGGATAACGCAATACCCTCCAGATTGCAAGAAATGATAAAACTGCCACGTCTTATGCCATCAAAAGCTTTCTGAGCAACTTCATCAGCTTTCATACAACCAGAAGAGGCTGCAATGATTTTGGTGAGCTCTGGTTTGCTCTTATTTTCTGCAAAAAGAACCTTTCAGTTTGTACTTACACTAGGATTACATTACAGTATACATAAATTTCCCAAAAGATTGCACAAAATGGTACTTGGCATGACAAAATCAGAAAATTTAGGACTGAGCTACAACATCCTACATGACAATATACTACATACCCAAAGACACTCATAATATGGAAGCTAGACTTAATAAGAAGACAATATATATTGAATTACTAACAAAATCATTTGGCAACTGATGCATAATTTGTTTCACAGATTAAATAATTTCAGAATTGTATATTCAAGCACTTCAATTGCAGGCCCTGATTCCACATCCATATTGAGGTTGACCTAAACTAATGAGTTGTTTAGCCAAGGTTACTTGCCTCATTTTAAATGTAAACTAAACCTAGATCAATTACCAAAAGTAATACTAATACGTGTAATAAAATAAGCTCAAGTATCCAATTTATTACCTTCTACAAGTCCAGGAGTATCTGTGTCTGGAGGGAATATCAGAGAGACATGAATATTATCTCCTATAACCTCTTGTTGCAATGCTTCTGCTAAACCACGGAGGCCAAATTTACTGGCTGAATAAGCTACGTAACCATAAACTCCCACCTAGATATAGACATAAACTTCACATTAAAAATAAAATAAAAACCACATCATTAGATCATCTCTTGATCAACGGTAAAAAAATATATTAATGCAAATAATGTTTTGTTTGTGCCAAGTGTTGAATTGATATGCTGAAATTAATAATAGTAAAAAACAGCAGCATTCTCTAATAGCACTTCAAGTAACACTGCATATAGGCTAACCATTCAGATGATATGTTTGGATATTGGAATGCAAAGGAAGTGAAGGGAAGAAAACAAAAGAAAAAGACAAGGGAAGGGAAAGGGAAGGGAAGAGAACAATGGGTAAAATACTAAAATGGTGATTTGCAGTCACTTCAAGAAGGTTTACCTAAAAAGCATCCCTTATCCTCCACACAATCACGACCCACTGGGGCTCAATTTCTTGTTCCAAAACATCCCCAGGGGTTTAGGGCATAATTGATTAACCAGAGCCATTATAATTTATAAGTACATACTGAAAAATAATGAATTATAACGGTTGTAAGATTGGTTTAGTAGGAAAGCAACAGTGTACATTAACATGAAACCGGCAACATCTGAAGCAATATTTTACCCAAGGAAGTGAATATTTGAAACAACAATGATCTCTATTATTGGATACAATTCATGTGGATCTCTCACCAAACCACGTGGATCTCATTCCTATATGTGAGAATCATTTCAAAATGATAGGATCTATATGACCTCCACCCAATATTAAACTGTTAGAATAGTTTCAAATAGCGACGTAGAGCATGTTAGTGAAATAAGCCACCACAATGGTAGTATGAAACCATTGAGTTTTTTATGGTAAATAAGTTAATTATTTTGCTGACGTAAAAACAGTATAATCATATTGATCATGAAATGTAGGGGCATTCTCCATCCACTCTAACAAGCCAACTCTAATAGATAAGCCTACCAACTCATTAGTAAATATTACACATAGATTGTGCAAAAGCCAAAGGGACATCAAGTCAACTTCTATAGCCTAACAAGCAAACTATTAACTTCTTCCAAACACGGCAATGACAAAGAGAAAGTTAGAATCCACAATGTCTTATCCAGTTAGTTAGATATCAATTTTACTATCAGTGGTAATGGAAATGTTCAAGTAACTCATTGTTTAGCAGTCAATCGATATATGGAGAAGGTACAGAAACAAAATCAGCCTGATAAGTCACTACACTTCCTATGTTTTTCCAAAAAGCATAACTCCATTGGGGCTCATTTCTCAAACATCTTAAGAAAAAATTTAGCCCAATCTAGAGTGGCATAATTGAATTTGCACAATTTCAAAAACCCCATAAAACAATGTCACGGCATAATTGGAAATACAAGTTAACTTCAGAATCAATCAATACCCCCCACACTAAAAATCACAACAACACAAAACACCCAACAAATAACTTAAGAAAACAGCTTATGACATCGTGATAAACTATTTTCAACTTATTTTCATTACTTCTCCAAGATAGCTTATGAAAACAGCTTACAAAAACAACAACCAAGCCTTATCCCACTAAATGGGGTCGGCTACACGGACCAAATTACACCATAATGTTCTATCATAAACCATATTTTGATCCAACTCATTAATCTTCAAATCTTTCCTAATAGTTTCTTTATAGTTTTTCTAGGTCTTCCTCTACCTCTTTTGATCTGATTATCATTCATCTGATCTACTCTCTTCACTACAGAATCTCCAAGCCTTCTTCTACATGTCCAAACCACCTAAGCTTATTTTCCACCATCTTTTCAACTATAGGTGCTACTCCAAGTCTCCAACTCTCTCTAATGGTGTCAATTTTAATCATATCCCGTCTAGTCTTACCACACATCCAACGCAACATCCTAATCTCTGCTACGCTTACTTTATTCTCGTGTTCGACAAAAAAAATAAAAAAAATTTAAACTTTACGTTATCTTTTGTCATAAAAATAGCTTATACACAAACAATTATGGTATAAACTTCAAATTAAGCTGTTTGTCCAAACATGGCCATAATAAACATAATTTATCGGTAAAAATTTCCAATTCCATACCTGACCAGCTTGTGATGAAACAAAAGCAATAGAAGCAGGTAAAGTATCTTTCCTATCCTTCATTTGCGGTAAAGCAGCTTTGATCATATTCAAACAACCCATCAAATTAACATCAATCGTAAACTTGACATCACTCAATTCCATTTTCTCCAATTCCAACGCATAAAACACACCATGATTCAACAACAACACATCAATGGGTCCAGCTTCATCAACCGCTTTCTTCACAGCATCATAGTCTCTCACATCCGCCGCGAATATCCCTACTTCAACGCCGGTAGCGTGTTTGACGGAGTTCTTTGCTTCTTCGAGTTTTTGAAGGGATCTTGCCATGATGGAGACACGTGCGCCATCGGCGGCGGCGCGGTGGGCGAGGGCGAGACCGATGCCGCTTGAGCCGCCGGTGATGAAGACGTGGCGGTTGGTGATTGGGATCTTGATGGGGCGGGGGCGGACGAGGAAGTAGAGGAGGGGGAGGAGGAGGAGAGGGAGGAGGACGAAGAAGGAGAAGAATGCGTCGGCCATTGATGAAGCTTCGAAATGAAAAAAGAAAAAGTTTGAATCTGAAGAATTGTTCTATTTCTATGTCACTGTAACTGTAACAAAACTGTTATTGTCGTTTGTGTAAGCCTTTGTGCTCTCATGCTATTATGGCTAAATCTGAAGATTTTGTTGAGTGAAGATACAATTTGGTTTTTCACAATTCTCTAATAAACCAATTTAGTCTAGACCAAAATGAAACATAAATAGTTTATGATATTTTTATACTTTGGATAAATTAGTCTTTGACTCATTCTAATAGACTAATTTGTTTACAATATTTAAATTAGTCTGACTCATTCTATGTAAAATCTTGAACAATGAATATTTAAGTTAGTAAATATTAAAATCTCTTTTTCAATTTATATCAAGTGAGTTTAAAATTATTTTTACTATTTTTGTGTAAATTTTAAAAAAATTCATTTTAAAAAATATAAAGGAATGTCTTTTTTTTTTAAATCTAAAACAAACATGCACTAATTTGTTTGCAATATGATAATGTAAGGTATTACTTTAGTTAGATTTTATGGTTGTAAGCAACTAAATTGGTAGTGAGAAAATTGTGAAGAACCACGTTGGTTTCACTCTTTTTTTCTTTTATTTTCTTGTGTTAACTCTCTAATTTTTTAGAAGGGAATAAGGGATCCTATAACTTGACGTTATACTCACACCTAACATAAACACAAAATCATATTCACACCTTATACAATCAATCTGAAGTATGTATGAATCAAAGCGCTTGTACCAAAGAATGTTTTAAACCATTCAAAGATCTATATAATTTACAAGCTAGTCTTCCCTACCCAATATTCTTGAAACTCTTTGTCTGATCCATGCAAATTTGCTCATATAGATTGTTGTGAAATGTTGTCTTCACATCCATATGCTCTAAATGCATATTTTGGCTAGCTACTAAGGCTAACACTGCCCTGATAGAAGTATGACAGAGACTAGAGAGAAAATCTCATCATAGTCAATCCTCTTATGTTGTTCGTACCCCTTTGCTACAAGACAAATCTTGAGCTCTTCCCCTTTATTTTGTGTCACTGATGGTTTTCTCTTGTATACCCACCTAGAATCGATAGCCATTTCCCCTTAGGAAGCTAAACAAGTTCTTACGTCTAGTTTTTCTTCAAGGACTCATCACCTCCACCATAACATCCATCCACTTATCTTTCTCATGGCTAGTATATAGCCTCTCAAAAGATGGATTGGTCCCCATAACTAGTAAGAAGTGCATAAGCTGCCAAGTCTTCGTATTCATATCTTTCTAGTAACTTAATCTAACAAGAATCTATGTCACGAACAAGAGAATAACCTTGTACTCCACAAGGATGGATCTTCACATCCATGATCCATGGTTAATTTCAGTATCAGAACCAATACGACTTGAGATGTGGGTACTCTCTATTCATTGCTCGCTAATGACGGCTCAATTTGCACTTGAATCACCTTATTGGTGGAAGTTTCCACTTCAAATGTTGACATATGTGTTACAATTGATTGCTTCATCATGATCCGCACATAAAAGATAACATCTATGCTGATTACCATATTTGAAACTAGATCCTATACCTTGAACCCCTTCACACCTTTTACAAAATCAGCGAACACACATTTCTTTGACTCTGGGTCGATATTCATTGGATATATCCTCACAAGTTAAAATCCTAAAAATCCTTAATTTGTCAAGATCAATGATGTATACCTCATATGCAACCTTCCCCCACCAATGAAGCTCAGGGTGGCATGTTGATTGAGATCACTCATCATGTTAATTGTCTCTGCTCAAAAACCCTTTTAGAGACCAACATTTAATTTGAGATATCTTGCATGTTTAGTTAGAGACACGTGCACTTTTCTTAGCACTCCAATTTTGTAGTGGTGTCTTTTGAACTGAAAAATGTCTTTGAACAACGTGCTCCTCACAAATTTTCTAGAAATTAAATATGCATTATTAAACTTTCTCTCATTATTTGACCATAAATACTTGATTTTTTGCCTGTTGATTCTCTACCTCTCTCTTCCACAACTTAAACTTGGTAAAAACTTCATATTTATACTTCAAGAAATATACTCAAACCTTGCAAGAAAAACCATTGGTGGAAGTCATGAAATACTTGGAACCACCCAAAAAGGGTTTTCTAGTAGTCCCCATGCACACATCAAAATGCACATAGTATAGGATTCCCTGTGTTTTCTGTTTCCTAGTCATAAAACGAACACATCATTGTTTCCCAAGTAAATAATTGTTTCCCAATGAAATAATACTTACACAAATCCATCTTGCAAATGTGAACAACATTCAATAGATTCCTATTATGAAGTTTCATATCACACATTCACTAAGGTGACCTAAGCACATATGCCAGAATTGATTGCAACATTATCAAACTCAACGGACACATCGAAGTTGATAGTGACTTTCTAATAAGTAAGATTAGTCACCAAGTGATTGTAAGAACCGATAATGAGCAAAACAACATAATTATGGTGTCTTCGTCATCGATCTTCACCCCAGGCCTCAACATCTCGGTGATTATTCTATTGAAGGTATTGACTTGTAATTATGCATATTGAAACCTTCCTTCATCTTCAGGCTATATAGTCGCTGCTTTTGTATGTAACACTTTGAACATATACCGACTCTCCAATTTATGTCAAACCTCCTTTGGAATTGTTAAGTCTAGAATTCAATACATCACTTCGTTTGATAGACATAGACGTATCAATCCTCAAACCTTCTCCTTTATCTCAACCCAACCGATTTCCCCCATATATGCTGGTTTTCATCTCATGTAGTGTCCTCTGTAACCTTTACTAAGCCAACATATCCTTAATCCCCCTTTGCCACTATCCAAAATTGCTCATTCCGTCGAACCTTGCCACTTTGAATTTCCCACCACCTGAGTTAAACGACAACTGGTACTAATTGATAAAACAATAACTAGTAACAAAACGATAAGTCGCAAGACAATGAAAGCGATTGTTTGTTTACGCATTTCGGCCAAGTATACCTTCATCCGTGACTGTAGGACAATTGTAGTTTCGTATTATTACATAAATAAAATAGGGTTTATAGTGTTACAAGTGTTATGCAAATACTATGGTTCATATTACAACAATTCCTTTGAACCACTACACTCGCTCCTTTGTTTTAGTTCCCTCATCTCACTCGCCCCGTGTCCCAATTGTGTGTGTATGAGTCTTACTCAACATATATACTTTACTATATGTATTTAAAAATATTTTTATGTTTTTCTTGTATTTGATCATGACAATAATAAAAATAATAGTAATAATAAATAAAAAACCATTAGACAAGAAAACACTAAGAAAAATAAACTCAAAAGAGCCATATTTATCTAAATAGTAGTATGTTTGAAAAGAATTCTAAAATCTACTAAATCGTGGATTAATAAACATATTTAAAATTAAAAAAAAAACTACTAAAAAGCTGTAAAACACTAATTTTAATCTGTATCATGACTCATGAGTGTATTCACAATTCAACTAATAACAAAATTTGATAATTACACTAATGTTCTTGTTTTCCTTATCTATCACATTCTCAGTGTGTAGTATGTTGCAAGTTCAATTCATGAGAAGTGTCATGTTTGAGAAACAATGCATAAAGTAGCTCATTCCATGTATCAGGTACACCAGGTAGACACCAATGGCTACAATCTTGACGATGTGGATTTGCAATAGGGCCCAAATAATATTTAGATGAATGTCCATCTTTTCTCTGACCTGACATCCTTGTTACATTTAATACCTTCAACTTCAAAACTTGAGAAGTGTTCTTGTGTTCTAATATTGCAGAATTGGCAATTTTGAACTGTGACCAATTATCTTTAGGTACCAATGAGGATCCAAGCTCTGGTAGTGTTTCTAAATGACAGTTTCCATCTTTCTTCCAATCTCCACCTCTGTATGATACATGTCACATAAATTTAGTTTTTGAACAATTGTGCACATAAACTCAAAAATTTAGTTGATGAACAATTGTCCATGAGACGTTAGCTCAATGGTACAAGTTTGATTTTATAATTTCAAGCGAAGAAGTTTAAATCCCTTTAGACTTATTATTCGAAAATGTTAATTCATTCATGTGGACCCCCTAGTCCAAAATGAACCAAGGGTCATCATCAAATATCAAACTTTAGCTTATGTTTGGTGCAATTTTTAATCCTTACAATAAGAAATTATATGCATCTACTCCAGGAGTTCGTAGTTGTAGGATCAAACGATTTTGAGTTTGCTTTTAAAGTCAATTTGCTAGCTTATGATTGAAGACGTTTGATTTTGATCCAACAATTCCAAACTTATGATTGTGTAAATGCTTGGAATCTCTTAAGACACAACATCCGAATAGCCGAACATTTCATGCCTAGGAGAATAATACAAGTGATACAAATAGAGTGAAGGAAAATTGAAGTCAATAGGCAAGTAAAATACAAACCTGAAATGCACAGGAGCATAAGTACGAAAGAAAACTTGAGTCTTGCTAGGGTTTATTGTATCTTGTATCCAATTCAATGTTGTGTCAATAGATTTCTTATATGCATCTTCTACCTTCATTTCCATCTTAACTTCCTTACCTTCTTGGAAATAACAACCCCTGGTCAATCATGAAAAAAATTTCAATCCTTTCTACATACAAAAAATGGATAAATGTCATATAGGTCGCATATTATAAATTAGAGTAATAAAAACAAGGTTTGATTATTCATCTAGTCCCTGCAAATAAGCAAACTTTAATTTTAGTCGGGATAATTTTTTGTTTACTTTATCAACATAAATCGGTCTTTTTTACGCTTAAAAAAACCGATGTGGCGAACATTAAGCCAAGTGGCAATGTGACCTAGAAGTCTGATGAGTGCGTTCTACACAATTTTGTTTTTCTAATAGTAATAACTCGTAGGTGTGTTGAAATCCACGTCATTTAAATTTGTCATGTCATCCATTAGATGGATCTTCATTAACCATATGATAAAAAAAGTTTAGAAGAACTAAAACTAAGGTTCATTATATTTGCAGGAATTAAATGTATAAATAAACCTAAAAATAAAGACGGATTGAATTACCATTTGATGGTTTTCTCATTATTCCACCAATGTCCTGTGTTAAGAACCAAAACATCAGCATCTCTCCATTTCCAAGAGTTCCAATCCATTTGATCCAGTTTTATGGTTGTCCTAATCTTTTTAGCACTTCCTTTAGGAGGTCTGCTTTGTAACACAAGAAATGGAGCTCTATAGTATTCTATTGTACAGTTAAAATCCTTGAATTTGAACACCAAGAACCCTTTGTGCTTTGTAATTGGGCTACCATTTACTTCATAGATTGATTCCTTGTTAGGAATTTCAGATGAGAGCATGCATAGTAGTGATTCCCATTGGTTTCTTCCAATTGAGTCCCCAGCAAACACTATGCGCTTGTTTCTTAGTTTCTCCAACATCATTGTTGCATTGAATCTGTTTTTCATTGGTGAAAAAGCATAAAGTTAGAAATTTACTTCATCTTAACTCATTTAACAAAATTAAAACATGTTCTTTACATGACTGTCTAGATATCTTACACATACATTATATATAGAAATTAAACTTTGTACATGATGGTTATCAAATCGAGATTAGTGAATAAATTACATGACAAAAGTAATATGATCAATTATACAAAGTTGAGAAACAAGCTACTACCCAAAGTTTAGGTAGTGATTATTGTAATTACTAAATGTTTAGGTAGTGATATATTTTTAAATCGAATAAATTGAATTTATTTTTAAATCAAATAGGAGTACAACTCACATGTACCGTAATATATTTAAACATCTATTACTTTATCACACCTATTCAATTTAATGTGTTTTCTCTCTATCTCTTTTTTCTCATCGCATCATTAATATATTACATCTATAACATCAAACTTACTTTTCTCTCTTTTAAGGTGTTTGTATGTGGAAGAGTGTTGTGAAACATTTTTTCAAGAAAAAAGGTCACGGTTGCGGCTAATATACAAATACGAAGTGGTCAAAACTAGGTAACAATTCGAGGGTATTTTTTACTATAATAAAAAAAATAACCTCATTTACTAATAAACTATATTGACCAATAAAGGATCGTATCGTTTCCAAGTCCAATATAAGGTAGAGATAAATTTATTTAATAGACTTGAAAATGATGTAAAATGGCCAATAAATGGTCAAATTGTTTTACATGGAAAAATAGAATTGCACAAGCTTGTCATGAATTTTCAATGCCTCGTCCGTGTCAATAATATGACAATTGGCGATTGCCACCCATCCAAAGGTCACTCTCAATATGCCAAGAGAAAACAAAATGTAAATCCATTCAAAGTCATACACTAGACCTTTTCAAGGTGGCTCTCAACTCAACATTTACATCAAATTTTTAAATAATCTTATTCAAAACGTGTTGGACACTAAATATAAATACATCTTCGGTCGAAATTCAAATATTGATTCGTCACATTGTTTGAGTATAACCCACTAATCCCAACCACAGTTGGTATTAACAAATCAAATTAACACACGTAAACTAAGGATCATCCAATTTTCATCTCATGACAATAGTGACTTACATGCCTCAATTTTGACACCAATGAATATGGATACGTACAAACTTGTGATAAAAACAATGACCAATGGTTTTAGTTTTGTCATGTTTTGTCATATCTCAATAGTTTTTCTTAATCAATTTTTAATACAAACGTACATAAAGTAAAAACAAAGAATCAAGTTAGCATTGTACCTGGGCAAGTTACAATCTTTAGGTTGCCATCTCCACTTTGTGTAGAACAAATCAGGTCTTCCATTCTCAGAACACCTAAATCCTAAATCAAGAAATTTGCAATCTTTTGATTGATACAATGGATACCTTTCATCCCAAACCCAATTACCTTCAAACAAATCACACCCATCACCTTTTTCATCAAGAAATTCAACTCTACTATGTTCATGTTCCGTTGACCAAGTAAACCTCTTGAATTGACCAGAAATAATACCAAATTTACCATCAACTTCTCTAAAATCCAAGTAGAAGAAACAGCATGTAGTAAAAACAAGTACTAGGAAAAATCCAACAACAACCAAAGACGGTTCAAACAACCTTAAACGCTTCACTTTCCTTAATGTTTCAAACAATACCATGTCTTGTTCCACGTGTTGGTTTGAAGAATTTTTATTCTTAGTAGAAGACATTAAATGTCTAGAATTAATAGAATAATTTGTAGTATGAAATCAAGTTAACTATGACGGTTGTGATGAGTGGAATATGAATATGAATGACAAGTTTTGTGAAGAAGGGTGGCATGTAAGCAATATATGGCACTTTTTCATGTGCCCCAATAAAATTGAAGCATTATTATAATATTTTGCTTGATAGATGAATTTAGTAAATATCGTGAATGATAAGCCATAAGGGAAAAGAGAAGTATATGGGTGTTGAACAAGCAAGGGAGCATTCAATATGACTTCATGTTATATAATGATTAATGTTCATATACTTTATATACTCGTGATATCATATCATATTGGATTAATATATGATGATGATGATGATGATGGTGATATGCAAAAAAAATTGAAAATGGAAGGAGAAAAAGGGTAGGGTGGGAAGAGACGTGGCCCACGTTGTTATGAAGAGAGTGGAGGAAATGGGTTTGTGATTGGAACGTGGTATGGCACGCGCTGAAATATGGATGGAAGGTGGGCCAGTGCCTCAGTGGCTTCATTTTAACGGCAATCTCCACACCGCCACTACGTATATATGGTTGGACATTTTTCTCCTATTATTTTTCATTTGTTTAAATTTGAAAATTTTAGTTGATAAGATAAAATAAAATAAAATAAATCGGGTCAACCTATAAGATAATTTATTTATCTTTTGTCAATAAAACAAGAGATACTTTTATCTTATATTCTTTTTTTTGTTACAATATCTTATATTCTTTTAAGAAGAAATTTACATTTATATTTGTTTAAAAAAAATAATAAACGTATGTCCGTAAAGTCTAGCTCATTTGTCCATATCAAAATTGTTAGGTTGAACGTCTTCACTCGAATTTAAACCCAATCTTTACTTTATGTGTGAGTTTTAGTGGTCTTTACAACTTCGTCTATGAACAAAGAAAATAAACTTCTTCTATCATAAACTCAAACATTAGTTATTCAAGAGTTTCTTTTCTAAATAAACTACTTTACCAGTTTTTGTTAATCAACGATGATATTCTCAAAGGATTTTAAAACAAACTAATTCCAATGAAGTTGAGATTTTTTTGTGTGAATTATTTAAGGATGAGATAACTAAAATCAAATTATTATTTTTAAAAAAAATTAAAAACTAATATCAATTGTTTTTTTTTTTGGATTAACTAATATCAATTTTTTGTTTGTTGACAAAGTGAGTAGTATCACCAGAAGAAACTTATACTAACTACCAGGTTTTAGGTTGAACTAGGTTAATATTTTCAGCCTACCAATATCGGCATTCAATAGTCGAACTAGGTCTTACATACAACTAAACTAAAATTCTAAAATGATATAAATTGAAGAACAAAATTATTGAATTAAGATAAATATTCATTCTTGTACAAAAAAAAAAGGTATAAGAAAGTTGAAATCCAATTGCATCAACAAAAATGATAAATTTCCCAACAACTAGCTCGATATCGGCCTCAATCAAACAATTGCAAAATACCCGGTTCAAACCTAGATGAAAGTTTTTAATTTAACAAAATTGACATTTGTCAATTGAATTAAGTATTACGGACAACTAAAATCAATTTCCAAATTTTTTTTGGTTACAAAGGAAAAATCATCCTTTTTTTTTTGTTACAAAGGAAAATCAATCAATCAATTTCTAAACTGATATAAATTGAAGAACAAAATTGTTGAATTAAGAATAATTCTCTTACCAAAAAACAAAAGGACAAGAAAGATGAATTCAAATTGCATTAAAAAATTCCTTCAAAAAAGAGAATTTTTTTTCCAACAACTAGCTGCATATCAGCCTCAGTCAAAAGAAAACGTTTAAGTGTAACGGTTGGCAATTCAAGTTCTTAGTTGAGCCTAATTTTGATCGGTTTGTCTTAATTGCTGGAAATCTTCTTGTGAAGACAATATTATATCCAAGCTAACCAATTTCTTGGGCTATAGTGGCAAGGAGCTCCAAGGACGTACCCGGAGAATATCGGGTTCGATTTTCAAGGGGGACAACGCTTGCCCTAGTGGCGGAGTCAGGAATTTCATCGAATCTGGGCAAAATTTTGACCACAAATTTACATGTGACATAATATATAAATAGTCATAAATCTAAATAAAAGAGGTTCGTCATTTTGTCGATAAAAGTACAATTTGAAATAAGAGAGATGTAACATAACCTGTCAATAGTGTGCTAAATAAAATTAAGAGGTAAATGCCCTTTCTGAGACATTCTGCGGTGAATGTTCGAATAATATCAACATCATCAAGTGAGTTGATTATCTCCCGCTCGGTGTAATTTTATATTGATTAAACTAATTTTAGTTGTAATTTTATGAATTATTTATTTTTAGAATTTATAGTAGAAAATATAAAAAGTAAAATAAAACAATGATAAGTTTTAGTGACAGCCACAACCGTACATAGAGGTCCATAATGTTTTTAAAATGGTCTTCTTAGAATGACCTACGTTTTGTCTCGGTGTCTTTGGGTGCCTTTAGTTCATTTTAGATGAGAGAGAATATTGGATGAATGATTAAAATAAATTATTTAGATGAGAGAGAGTGAATAGTTTAGAGAGAGATAGGAACAAAGGACCGAAGGTAAAGGCACTGAAGTGCTACCCTGTTTTGTCGCAGGTAAAAGTGGAAAACATGCAATGACAACCATTTGGCAATGACAGATGTATTTAGCTACGGAAATTTTCCCCAAAATCTATGGAATATATATTTAGTTGTTGCAATCTATCATTGAGATCATTAACTGGCCTAGTGGTTAGTTTTCACTAGAATCCAGTGAAGTGGTGCGTGTTTGATTCCCTGTCAAGAACTTTTTTTAATAAAATTAAAAATATAATAGAAATATAAAAAAGAGAGGAAGTAGGACTCGAATAAGGGACATTAGAAGAAAATTGTACTTCCTAACCACCGAGATAGAGGGAAAGTTCTGTTTCGGTTACGCCAGATATCATATATATAGAAAAACTGGGAGATGTCATGGCTCCATCTCCATGGGTCTAAGAGAAGATCCGCCGATGAGCCCGAGCGGTAAATCTGCCCATGACTTGGCCAGTGCACATGCCTCTACGCACGAGTCAGATTAACCATCCACCTTTGATGGGTTAGAAACCGGTGCGAAAGCCAAAAAAAAAAATTATATCCAAGCTTCATAATTGTGGAGTTAAGAGAATTTTAAAAAGCTTCGAAAACAAATTGAGCATCTACTAACTATTCCAGAAAAATTAATCAGCTGTTTTTTCCAATTTTGCCCTTCTTGGTGGCTTCTAAGGGCCATTTTAGTAATTATGTAATTGATGATTTTTCTTTGTTGACAGGTCATCTTTTTTTCCCTATATATAGGCAGGTTATACGATTTTCTTTCATTTT
>Ga0315915_1000497_pt1 | contig 40781 bp, 28 predicted proteins | sample MpolbnodulesMG_FD_207738 | JGI IMG/M metagenome (GOLD analysis project Ga0315915, IMG submission 207738) | Medicago polymorpha root nodule microbial communities from Los Angeles, California, United States - branched nodules | ecosystem: Host-associated > Plants > Roots > Nodule | place: USA...
ATAGTACTTTGATTATTGATCCTGCACACTTGAACAAATTGTTTAGCATATCCAATTGATTATTTTGATACCTTGTTATTGTCAAAACTCAATAGGTGACTTGTGAAACACCCTTGTTCCAACAAAGTCATCTAATAAGGGACGGATGGAGTAAATCTTATGGATTCATCTATGTTTAAGATGCATCTTAAAACTTTTTGGTCCTTTCTAACAAGTATTTATTTTATATCACTCTACAATATCAATGCAGCTCTTTTTTTTTCTAATAATCAATGTAACATATTAGTTTTTTTCTTTCTTCGTCTTAAATAAAACATATTTGTTCCTTTTCCTATCATACCATTTACAATTTATTATTTTCTATTCTTCCAAGTATTTTCAATTATCCTCACATTAAAAAAAATTCCTTCACTAGTTAACATTTCTCATAACTTAAAGGTCATTGAAAAAGTTAGCATTTCCCATATCAATTTTATCCTCACATTAATAGATTTCAATTTTATCCTCACATTAAAGGCACAAGTTAGCAAATAACTTTTGGCTCATTAACCCCTAAATCCATGCTTGTTTTTTTACCATTAAATCAACACTTAAGTTATACAACACACTTTGTCAATACCTAAAAATCAAAAACAAAATTGCTAACAATTGCTCTGAGGACACTGTTTGAGGAACCCACAAAAAAAAAATTTATCTTAAAAATACAAATCAAACATATCTGAAAGTCATAACTACACAACATCTAATATTAAAATTACTACTTTTATACATTTAAACAATATCATTTCTCATCATAAAAACACTTGTTAGCATTTTAAAAAAAAAAAACACTTTGTCATGAAAAAAAGTTATACAACACTTATTTTAGAATTAATGGATTATATCATAGCTCAAGCCTCGATCCTTCCTTTTGCTTTCTTTCACATCTCATTTTGGAGAGAGGTACATCTGCCGACATACTACAACGAAAATATTTCCTTCACTAATCTACTAAAGCTTATATAGTCCAATAAGCTTCATTTGTTAACAAGAAATATCTAACTTTTTTTCCTTCGTGGGGAACAATTGAACAAACACATAATTAGTGACATTTTATAATCCATAATTGACATATTCACCATCATTTCCCATTTTAGTAAGAGGGTCTTACACTCTAACTCACATAAATAATGTCGTTTTTGGCCATATACAATTATTTTTAGTACTGTAATTTCAGCTCAAACAATCCACCACATGAAGAGGTAATACCAACAAAAAAAAAAACCGCTTTGAAGTTGCTTAAATCATTGGCATATTTATCATAAGTTTCCAATTTTAGTAAATAGGATATTACTAAGACTTCACCTAAATAATGTCATTGTTTCGCCACGTTCAATGATTGTTCTATCAGAGTAATTTAACTTTAGCTCGAAAAATCCACTATAGGAGAGGGTAATGCCACAAAAGATTTCTCTTTGAAATTGCTTAAAACTCAAACATCATATTCTTTTTGGTCCTTATTATAAGAAGAAAAATATGAAAATTAATTTAATCATTAATTGTTGTAACTTTTTGAATATTTTTACAAATATATCCTTGCAGAAAATTGCAAAACATTAAAACACTCACTAATATTAAAAATACAAAATTAAATGATGGGTAGGAAAGTTTTTTAAACAATATTTACACCTTAAAATTGTAAAATTTTCTTATAAATAAAACTAAATTTTTAAATTTTCTTATAAAAAAATTGGCGGGAGTATTAATTTAGTCTTTTAACCATCACATTTTTTTTCCAATTTAGTGTTTAAACTCTATAAATATCTAACTTATTTTCTTAAGGAAAATATCTAACTTATTTATTCTCTACTATTAAGATGAGAAAATAAAATAAGAAAATGTTAACGAGTGCCTCCGGGACACTCTTTAAAACCTTTAAAATGTAACTTTTTAATGACTTTGCGATCTCGACCGTGTTGATTCTATTGTAATATGAGAAAAAAATTTCTCTCTATCATCATCTAGAGAACCTTGCATATCATATAGCTCAATATGATATCTTTTGAGAATTTTCTATCATCTTCAAACTATCTAGCTTCCAAGTTCATCTTTCTCCATGGTCCTCGAACAATCACCCTTTTGGTTATCGTTCCATAACCAATACCCACGGCCTCTTGATGACAATAATTTAGATCATTACTTCCTTGGGTCAGTTATGCTAACTAGACGTCTATAACCAAGTTGACAAGAACCTGCATTAATTGGCAAAAGTAGTTGGGACTTTTTAATATAACCAGAGCCAATTATTAATGTTACAATTTTTTTTTGTTAAGTAGTGTAGTGGTTAAAGCTCACACAATTAAATTGTGGAGAAGTGGAGTGTCCTGGGTTCGAACATCGGCCCCTATATATAATATGCAATATCTCTACCAATTGAGGTAAACTCACCGGGATTATTAATGTTACAATTAATCAATGCTTGAATGGAATCAAAACAAAAAATTCAACGCTTGAATATAAATTAAAACATGGTACTACATTTTGTCAATTTATTTATTAATACACATTTACTTCTTCAGAATCCCATAAATAATCCATTTAGTTCAAACATGTTTTAACAATGACATGAGATTACATAGGGGACCAACAACAAATATCAACATCACACTGAACGTATAAGATAGAGTGATGTGGCATTTATTTTCCATACATATATTGCAAATACCAATTAACTTGAAAGTATCATATATAGAAATAGTGGTCAACATTTACATATAAGTCATCCATGGAAGAAAAAGACCTGCATTAGATGTTGGAAAAGGGTGCTTATACCAAATTGCATCATTTTAGTCACACGAATTTCACCATGCATGTCGGCACCACATACTAAGTTTTCAACCTTACATTTATCCCTGGCCAAACATGCATGATAGATGCGTCCAACTTCTCAACAACACCATATTGAATAAGTCAATTCCTACAAACTCTTAACTATTTTCAAATTATCCCTTAGATTATTATCAGACTCAGAATTCCATTGTCATTCTTGTTTTCATTTACTTTGTCTCCACTTAGGTATGGCAAAAGAGCGGGGTTGTAATTCGACAACTCCCACAAGAAACCAGCACCCGCAGCAGTTTTTGGACAGTGTTGTAATTTGGATCCATGTCCCAGCCATATAGTATATAAATTTTAAAAATAAAAAGAAAAACATATTTATTACTAGGAGAATAGTGTTCTTGAGGCATTGGTTAAGCAACAAAAAAAAAGTAATTTTTTTTATTAAAACTGATATAATTATTACTTAATCAAAAGTCAAAACTTATATTTTCAAAACAAATTTTCTATTTATAGATTGCTTAACCTTTGTCATGAGGGCACCAGTTAGCAAGACCATTATTATTATGATCAATAGTATAATACAATAATAATAAAAAAAAATTAAAAACTCGGTATGCGATCCAAGAACCGACTAATTCGAGAGAACCATTCTCTTTTAGTCGGTTGGTCCTTCCATTCCCCCACCCTTCCATTATCCTCTATTTCTCTCACTTTTTCATTCTTTTTTCCAAGTTCCTCCACACCCTCCCACTCCAAACTCGAAAACAAAGCCTAAAGGAACGGCTAGATAAGTTCAATGTGGGCGAATATTGAGGAAATTTTAACCTCGTGTCTAGTTAAAGCAGAATTTCCGGTCAAAATTGGGATGAGTTTGAAAGTGCACCCACAAGTGTGGATCATGGTGTCATTTCTAAGACCATCTCATATTTCAAATGTTTTTCATAAGTTCTCTCATCGGAAGTAGTCATATTTGAAGCATTGTCATACACTAAATGTGAGGACCTCTCACAGCTGATATTCGAATATTCGTTCGCAATGTTGTAGAAGTCTAGCTTTTTTCACTGACCACTAGATCAGATCCGTTTCTGAGATTTTGGAGGCCTTGGATCAACATACAATTTGGATCTCAACTAATAAACATCTTTCAAATTTTCTCTCTCATCTTCTCGCATCTCTCCTCCATCTCACTTCCTCCACCATTTCACTATGATTACATAACCAAACCACCAATCTTAACCCACTCACCCCACGCGAACGTCGAATCCTCATTGTCCAATTATTCACCATCATCAAATCTCACCAAACCTGCTAATTGATCGTAACTGAGTGAAGATTGACGCTATTTGTTCTATTGACAGTGATGAATACACTAAAAATCGCTCAAAAATCGCAAGGCTTTGAAGTATATTGAAGTTGAGTGTAAAATAGGAAATAACTGCTTAAAAACTACAATCTAGTTTATATAATGAGTATTCCCGACAATTATCTACTGGAGGTTCAAATCAAAAAATTTAAAATGAACATCCGTAAGTTATTTACCAGAGGTATAAAATTGAAATTTTTAAAATGAATATCCGGTAGTGATCTATCGGATGTACAAAATGGAATTATTAAAATGAATATTTGGTAGTTATATCTACCGGATGTACAAAATGGAATTTGTTTCAAAATCAACATTCGATAGTTATCTTCAGGACGCATTATTAAGGTCAGTTTCGTAATTTTAAGGGGCCAAAAGAGATATGTGGACGGCCTAAAAAAATCTCCTTGGAGTTTTAATATTAATTTTTGTTTTGGGTTTAATGGATCCCTATATTTTTATTTTGGGGCCTAAGATGGTCGTTTTTCTCGCCCTATCTCATATACGGCCATACACTAGACTCAACTCTGTTAGTCCATCACTTCTTTTTCTACTTTGGTTGCTTCGATATGTCTTTCCATCAGCAAAAGGAAAAGGAATGCAACTAGTTTTGGAAACATTAACAACAATCAATAGATATGAATAGATTTTAGCCATGTGCGGTTATGTTTTTTTTTTTTTTGTTTACAATGTAATTGTGATTTTAAAACTGACTATGATTCAAATCGAGCGATTTTAATAAGCGTAATGATCAGTGGCGGAGCCACATTGTGGTGAGGAGATGCACCTGTCAACCCTCAAATTAATTTTTTTCACATATATCCCTATTGTTTTTGCATTTTGAACCTCCTCATTTTATTTTTTTGCACCAGCTAGCCAAAAACCCAAACAATTTTCTCTTCATTCATTTACACATGTTAACTTCTCTCTAACCTATATGCAATTTGGGGTCCTAATGATATGTTTGCGTTGTGAAATTGATTAGAGTTGTAATAAATTATCAATATGTTGATTATTTTGGATATGCAATGGTTGTTTTATATAGTCAAAATTGAGTGGTTGTTTTGTTGATTACACTAATGAATTTTATGGACTGATCTTATGATGTTTATGTGTGAAAATGCCTAAGTATCAAGAATGTATCGTAGGGAACTTAAAAAGGAAGTCCTTGTTTGAAGCAAGTTAATGAAATTATGCACTGCAATCTTTATCTGATTCTTGGAGCGATTCATAAAAGATTAGTTTTGTTTGTATGATATGTGCTGGAAACCTGGAGTTTGTTATTTCCTTCAATTAACATGAAACTCCATATGGACCTCTTTTGCTATGAAGAATGTGAAAATTAAATTGAATAATAAAATGGGAGATGAATTAATGAACATTATTTTAAAAAGAATTAATGAACAATTGTCTCATGAATTTATACCGAGAGATATGTGTTTGACAACATTGATGATGAGTTGATTATTCAACAATTTTAGAACATTAAATCCTGTAGGAGACTTTCGTAGAGTATGTTTGGAATTTTTTTAGTACAATGTAATTCTTTGAATATAATATTATTATAAGGACCCAATATGTAAATTGAATATTATACTCTTTGCCTATAAATGAAATGCATTAATATTGTCTTTGCTCAACAAAACAAAAAAAATCGAACCCCCTGATCCAAGGTCCTGGCAACGCCACTGGTAATGATATGTCAAGTATGGTTGATTGACCGTTGAACTAATAGTGTATTAACAAATAACCACTCTCTAATACTATAATTGTTTTTCCCTAAAAAAAATACTACAATTGTTTATTTTCTCTCTCAAAAAATAAAACTACGGATGTTTATTTATGAGAATTGTTCTTCTCTAATCAGTTTTTTCTCATTCTCGCCCTACGTGAGTTAACTCACGCTGAAAAATATATCTACGTAAGTTAACTTACGCTGGAAATACACCTACATGAGTTAACTCACATTCGACTATTTGGCGGGAATGAGCAAAAACGGATGGGAGAAGAGCAATTACCTTTATTTATATATTCATTTATTTCTTAACACAAATAAAAAACAAGAATTCTGCTCTTTTCCCAACACGTTTTGCTCATTCCCAGCCAAACCTCCGTGATGTGTGTGTACGCGTGCGTGCGTGTGTACCATTACCGTTCAAGTGTTCTTATGATGATATTTTAATTTTAATTTAGGGTGATAATAAGTTATCCTCACCAATCATCTTCAAATTTCAACGTGGTTAGGTTTACAACTCCTCTTTATTAGAACACAGCTTAAGTAGTGACACCATGAGCAGTGATCACTCATGGCCACCCCTTTCAGGAACAGAACCATCCCGCCTATCAATCCAACAGTAAGCAGCACGGAAAAGCTAATCCGGAGGGCCTGCTGATAAGGAGCAAAACGAGAATGTGTTCGACTAATCAGCAATACATATCCGAGATTAATCTCCATGATTAATCCTCCAACGATACCAAAATTATTGGCTTGTGGAATGATTAATACGAGACCTAAGCGGATTATGGTAGCTCCAATGAGAGTCCATATCGACTTATTCGGATGCATTGTCAAATCTGACAATGTGCCTCCTACCAAACCCATTATAGCACCACTGGCACCAACAGAGACACTTGTTGGTACGAATAAAGCAAAAAATAGACTGATTCCCATCCCAGACATGGTGTGCAATATTGCAATTCGAACAAATCCAAATTTCTTCTCAAGATATATGTCGTAGTACAAAATATTGAACATGTTGAGCAGTAAATCTATGACCCCTCCATGCAGCCACAAACAGGTGAACATGCGGTAAGCATGGTGTAATCGATCAGATTTCTTGAAGTAAATAGCACCCATCTTCACTAACGTTAGAGGAGAGGAACCCAGAAGAGGGTACTGTGTGATTGGTTGAAAAGATAATATGCTGAGAAACGAAGCCAGGCAAGAATGAGGAGTGATCGATGGACAATTATACTCATACATTGTGAGAATAAACAACACCAAATTGGTAGTTTATGATGAACACTTGAAAATTTAAGTGTGATTGCATGCTCGAAATTTAAATTAACAACTAAATGAGTTGTTTTAAAAAATCTATTATTTACAATTATAATAAATATTAAATCTTACCAAAAGTGTCTGCGAATTTTCTTATAAAACAACTTTCTAAAATTTAGAAATTGATAAATAACTCATTATTTTATAAAAGTGAGTGTAAATTATTTTATAGAGTACTGCTATTTGTCGCGAGAAATGTCGTTGATGAATATATAATCACTCAACACATTGAACAATTTGTGTCAAAAAAAATCACACCATAGACAACACAAATGTTTGCACGCATTCTCTTGTTTCTCTCTCTTTTAAAACACTGAATGTTTACGTGTCCACCAGGGCTTCTTTGCAAAGTGGATTGAACTACATATTTCTTTTCTTTTTTACATGTACGTGTTGCACACAATAATTTTGTTTTGGACTTTTTTCATTTTAGTAAATGTAACATTATTATTGCATTGCGGAATACAATGGGATAAAACTATATTAAAAATTACAGGGAAAAAAGTGATGCAAATTGAGGCTTCATTATGCATTTCACTCATATTTGTGGAATCGTGAAGCTCTTGCAAAACGTCTTCTCGCTATAAATAACATCATTCTATTTTATATTTAATTCTCTTCAAAAAAAAAGTCCATGTGGTACACGAACACTTAATAAATTATAGGTTATAACATGAGCAACCTTTTTTTTCTTTTTTTTTTTGAAAAAATTCAAATTCTTAGAGGAAGTATGGGTAGGTGAGGGTTTTGATCCCATTTTGAGCTTCACGTGAAACTTTAGAACACTGCATCACCTCGAATTGGTTGCGCTTCATATTTCAGGAAGCAAAGGTATTTTCTACAATTGTCATTTCTACGGATTTCAAGACACGCTGTATGATCACCATGGCTTGCACCTTGTGGAACCAATTCAAAGTCAAGAGTTGTTTTCTCTTACACTTACATGGATAACATTATTCAACCCGACATATGGTATGATCATTTCGGTGACACTCCTAAGCCTAACCTGACGGAGGTATATTATGGTGAATACAAATGCAGTGGGTCGGGATCCAACTTATCTGGAAGACCGCTTTGGGTTTAGAGACTCGCCGACATGGAGGCTCAACCTTTTATTAATAGTACTCATTTCATCGAAGGGGATGCTTGGCTCATCAGCCTTAGTTGAACAAAATCCAGCTACTTATGGATTTACTACTGTAATAAATAAAACAAATATAGGCAAAGTAAATGAATATTGTGTTAATTTACTAGACAATATTAACAGTATCATGCTAATTATTCTCAGTTGTACTTCCTACTCTAGTCCACTAATTGATCGTATTGGAGTTCACGGCAAAGTAGAATATTGTGTTAATCACTAAAGAAAAAAGAAAACTTGTGTTTAGACCCACACAAAAAAATGAGTAATTTTTTTTATTAGTTCTGAGATGTATTAATTTATAATGAATATTATACATAACCTAGATAGGAATATTATATATGTAACCTGGATAACGCCGGAAAAACATGTGAGTGTGTGTCTATATATATATGTGTGTGTGTGCGCGCGCGCGCGTGCGTGTGTACCATTACCGTTCAAGTGTTCTTATGAAGATATTTTAATTTTTATTTAGGGTGATACAAAATTATCCTCACCAATCATCTTCCAATTTCAACGTGATTAGGTTTACAACTCCTCTTTATTGGGACACAGCTTAAGTAGTGACACCATGAGCAGTGATCACTCATGGCCACCCTTTTCAGGAACAGGACCATCTCGCCTATCAATCCAACAGCAAGCAACAGGAAAGAGCTGATCTGGAGGGCCTACTGATAAGGAGCAAAACGAAAATGTGTCTGACTAATCAGCAATACATATCCGAGAAGAATCTCTGTGATTAATCCTCCAATGATGCCAAAATTATTGGCTTGTGGAATGATTAATATGAGAGTTGAGCGGATTATGATAGCTCCAATGAGAGTCCATATCGACTTATTCGGATGCATTGTCAAATCTGACAATGTGCCTCCTACCAAGCCCATTATAGCACCACTGGCACCAACAGAGACACTTGTTGGTATGAATAAAGCAGAAAATTAACTACTTCCCATACCAGACATGGTGTGCAATATTGCAATTCAAACAGATCCAAATTTCTTCTCAAGATATAAGTCGTAGTACAGAATATTGAACATGTTGAGTAGTAAGTCTATGACCCCTGCATGCAGCCACAAACAGGTGAAGAGGCGGTAAGCGTGGTGTAATCGATTAGATTTCTTGAAGTACATAGCACCCATCTTCACTAACGCTAGAGGAGAGGAACCCGGAAGAGGATTCTGTGTGATTGGTTGAAAAGATAATATGCCGAGAAACGAAGCCAGACAAGAATGAGGAGCAATCGATGGACAATTATTCTCATACATTGTGAGAATAAACAACACCAAATTCGCCATCACGAAGGTTGGAATCAGCCACAACGGTGGTGGAGGACGGGGATACCATCAGTCCGGTGATGGAGGACGGCGAGACCGCCGCTCCGGTGGTGGAGGAAGACGAATCATGTTTTCTCCTTCTATGGAGGAACCTTCTCTGGTACTTTTCAACTGTTTCAAAAAATATTATATAATGTTTTGTTTTTATTCTGGAAAAAGTAAAAGGTTTTATTTTGAAAAAAGTTTTTTAGACTTTTTATTCCAGAATTTTTATTTTGAAAAAAATCTGAACTTTTTTTTTATTTCAAATCTGTTTTTCTAATTTTCAAAATATATTTTCTTTTTTTTTATTTTAAAAATTAATTTTTTCGATTTTTTAAATTATTTTTAATTTTGTATTTTTTTAATTAAATCTGATGTGTTAAATTATACATGTGGCAATGAAAAAAATGAAAAATAAAAAGAAATATCCACATCAGCGTCATGTAAGACATTTTGCTGAGTCATAGGGGTCGAGGGGTTTCTGAAGAATCTTTATTTTACAATGACGAAATCTAAAAAAAAAATTACAAGGAGGAAAACTAGAAATGACCTAAATTACAGAGGATAAAACACTATTAACCTATTAAAGTATATTTTACCCATTTATTTGAATTTCAAGTCATTTGTTGATAGATGATGCATGAAGCCAATATTGATATATTGTGGCTCCAAAGAGATTAAAAGGTATATAGTAGTAAATATGTTTAAAACCACATTGGTATTGTATTCTTACTCTTTTACTTTTCTTAGGATGAAATTTCTCCTATTTCTTTACAAATGCATCTTCTTCACAATCCCATTTACATCACATTCAAACTTGGGGGGCAAAAAAACCAAAAACTGAACTGAACTGTTGAACTGAACTGAACCAAAAAAAAAAACTGAACTATTACTAACAGTTCTGAAACTGAACTAAAACAGTTCAGTTCAGTTCAAAACAGTTCAGTTCGATTCGAAACAGTACAGTTCAGTTCGGTTTGAAACAGTTCAGTTCGAAATACAAACAGTTCAGTTCAGTTATTTTAAATTTAGCAAACAGTTCAGTTCGGTTTAGTTTTCATCCCGAACTGAACCATGCCCACCCCTAATTCAAACAATAAACCAGAAGTCTTACAAATGTGAACAGTTTAAGCCACAATTTGCTTTTACAAGAATAATGAGATAACTCTATGACTGCATACAAGCAATTAAATGATTAAGGCATTGTTTGAAATATTTCACAAGTTTTTGTTTTAGTGTTAATTTGAGTTTGTTTACTTCCTTTTTTGTTTTGATTGAAATGTTTGTTTTTGAGTGATGTTGGTTTTTTGTTTGTGTGATGAGTTAGTGAATGTAACACCTTAAACCCTTAAAGTGATAATTCACGTGAATAATACAATCAAATAAAGAATTTAGATGCTACTTCTTCAATAAATCTACAACATGCATAAATAATTTTTCAAAACATCGCATCGGAATAATCATCATAACAATTCATCACAAAATATAAAGAAACTCCAAAATAGTCATGTCATCATACTACATCACCAAAATAATATTCGAATGTCAACATACAGAGTAATATTCTCAACAAAACATAAAATAACAATAGACGACCAACATCTTAATCAGAGCCTTAGAACTAAGACTCCAAAAATAAAGAGACGAGGTAGCATCCAAAGCTAGCCTAAAGCATACTCACAGCAAGTCAAAGCAAAGCAACTAATCATGCAAGTCGTGTACCCATTCATACGAATAAGGTAGGCGGACAACCAAACGACCACTGGGGGTTTGTCAACATTCCACAATAAAGTATAATCAGATGAAAGTAAAACGGCATAACTAATTTCACATGATTAATAACACTTAATTAAATCATTCGTAGCAACCCCCGTGTCATATTCAATCATAATATTGCAACAAGTACACCTTCACATCTTCACATAATCATCAAGTTTCACCAAGTACATAAATCATCAAGTTTCACCAATACACATATTCACCAAGCACATAGTCAAACATGACACATTTCATCAATTATCAATGTATGATATTCCCCTAGACACGACTCTATATGCATGTGGTACCAGTCGTCGTCAATTGTACAACCATATCATTATCGTCGTCATTTGAATACAAAGTATTCTCACAACTCTTGTTGGTCCATCACTTCTTGCCTTTGGTTTTAAAATTTGTCCTTTTTATATATTTAGGCGGGAGGTAGTATCAATGAAGAAAGAGACGTTGAACTTTCTGACTAACCCATTAGATAGAAGATTGACACTTAGGCATGCAGATGTTATGGTGTACAGATGGGTACGAGGAAAACATGCACGTATGGACTTGACTGGAGTTTCACCACTTGTGGGATTAGGGGTCGGTGCTTTTACGGTAGGACAGGTAGCCCTAAAAGTTGTGTCAAACAAAGTGGTCAAACGTGAGTAAGTGTGTTCTGACAATCAACATGTTTTTAGACCATTTGTTTTTGACACTTTTGGCTTTCTATTGTTGACCTTCTACATAGAGTTCAAGGGGTCATGCACAACAATTTCATGTCTCCTTGGTCCATGAATGTTGTATCTATGAAGATTGATTTTGTCATCCAAAAAAACTTAGCGGCGCAGCTTGTTGCATGTTTGTCTTCTGTGTAATTAATCCTTGATACATAAAATTTTAATATACTTCATTCGTTTCAAAATACATGTCGCAAATGTACAATGTGCACTGTTCACATAGTTTACTTTAACCGTATTTTTTAACTAATATATAAATACAAATTTTTTTGGGTGGTGTCCGGGGTTCGAACCCCAGACCTTGCATATATTATGCATTGTCCTTACCAACTGAGCTAAGCTCACAGGAACTAATATATAAATACAAATATTTGTATGTAAGATATTGTTTGATTTGTCTCAATGAATATTTTCAAAATATCAAATTTTTATTAAAGATATTAATGGTCAAAATTATGTATTGACACGTGTGCAGTGGTTGACTGTGACATGTATTTTAAAATGGATGGAGTATATTTTTGCCCTTAAATTTGTTTTTCCATGACCAAAAGGCATTTGAAAACATTAACTACAGTCAAGTCAATAGATATGAATAGAGCTTAACTTTGATACACCGTATATATTATTGCCCTTAAATTTGTCTTTCCATGACCAAAATGCATTTGAAAACATTTAACAACAATCGATAGATATGAATAGAGCTTAACTTTGATACACTATTAGTGTTAAAAGTTTCACATTATCAGCAAATCACAATCAATTTTATGTATGGTTTTAAAAATAACTATAATTAAAATCAAACATTTTTAACGATTTGAAAGTTATCATTGACCCAAATTTATTGGACGGATGTCGAGGTGTTACTTTGCCATTTTAGCCCGCCACTGAAAAGTGAGTAAAAATTGTTCTTCTCCCTTTTGTTTTTCCTTATTCATCGATCTTAAAAGTGCGTACGTGAGTTAACTCACGTTGAAAAATGTTCAACATGAGTTAACCCACATTGAAAAAAGTTAAGCGTGAGTTAATCCACGTTGAACATAATTAAAGGAATGAGCAATTTTAAAGAGAGAAGAGCAATTTCCAAAGTGAGTTGAATATTTGAAAATAGAAAAGTTTGCTATAAGTGTGTCACTATTAGAGTTTCTTTAGTAAAACTAATATTAACAATATTAGGTGGAATAGATTAAGCTTGTAATTTGTCAAATCTAAATTAATGTGGGGAATTAGTCACTTTAGTTCCTGAATGAGAAATGAGTAGTCACTTTAGTTCCTAAATGCAGAAAAATTGCAGAACAGTCCCTAAATGTAGACTATGTTGATCAATTTCATGGACTAAAGTGACTAACGTTATCTACATTCAGGGACTAAATTGACTAACGAAGTCTGCATTCAGGGATTAAATTGACTAACAAAGTCTACATTCAAGGACTATTTTGCAATTTATCTGCATTCAGGGACTAAAGTGACGACTCATTTTCTATTCAGGAATTAAAGTGACTAATCTCCCAATTAATGTGATATGCTGAGGTTGATTTAGATCATCACGTGTCTTAGACCCTGCAGTTTCCATTTAGTATTAGGTAGTCACAATCCAATAGAGTCAGCCGTTCTAAACAAGTGCTACCCTTCTAAACAAACACATAAATACAGCATTTCTATGAACAAAACAAATAAATTAATCAAAACCAATTAGCACGAGTCTGGTCTATAATAATCTACTAAAGGGTAACAGTCTAACAGAGTCTACTGAAGCAAGTACTGCGCAGTTTGAAGTTTGTTCGACTGAACAGAAGAAAAAAAATGTTCGTGAAAATCGTTTCCATTATCATTTGGTCAAAACAGTCCATGAGTTTGCAAATCAGAAAATACATTTTTAACATGGGAAAATGTAATGGGACCTTATACATAGACTAATTACCGAGAAATTAGTCTTTGAAAGACCAAAACTTCATAGGCAAATTGTGTTGGCAATAATGTGATCAGCATTTGAAAATTGATGTTCCCACATCAAAGGTTCCTAGGAAACACCACAAAATTACCAATATAACCTCATCAACAGTTAACTGCCGATGAATTTTAACCGGTGATAGTTAACTACCGATGGAAATTGGAGTTAAATTTGTCATTTCATGATGTTTCTTAACATTGTGGGAAGTGTGAACAGCAATTTTCTCAACATTTAGAGACTGTGTTCAGTTAATGTGTCCTTCATAATCTAGAACTTGTGGAAACTATTAATAGACTACTTTAACTCATATTTTACAATTTCACAGATGCAGTTTCCAATTAGAAAAAAAAATAGAACAGGACAATTTGCATTTTACAATTTCAATGTCCAATTTGCCTATTCGTTCATTTGTTAGAACAGGACAACAGTAGCCAAAACAACTGACATTAGGCTCATGTTTGAAATGACAAAATAGAACACAGAACAGTATCATAATGCAATCAGATGAAAAACTTTTCAATCAGAAGAAACCAGGTGACTCTGTTTCATCCTAGACATAATTAATTCCTCTAGATAGATTGTGCAAAGTATTGTGTTGTGTACTCAATAAGATTCATCATAATAATGTCTTCTAAAACAAATTATGCTCTAGCATGTTGATAAGTATATGATCAATGTATGAAAGGATAGCTCTGCATTCCTTAGATGTAAATTGCGTTAACAGTTTAACACATAAGATGCATCAGAAGACAAGTTAACCTGTTAATCAAAGATCAATTTCACGTACAATGCAGGATCAATCATTTATGTCATAGCATAAACCATGGGCACCCAAGTATTTACCCTGTTCTGCTACAAGCAATTGCACTATGCATATTTGACTAAATCCTCTTCTCAGGACTAAGCATTTATTACTAAACCACCAAGAATACAAAACTAACTGATTATCGTCACCAATTTGATCAGCAAGACTATTTTTCCCATGTCTTCAATGAATGAGACACATTAGCTTTTATGAGCATCTGTAACTAAGAGCAAGTTAATCACCTAGAGTTTGTCAGATTTGCGGTGTGATCTTGATTTTATTTGAAGCTCTAAAGTGTAATTTTTGCCGTGATTGATTCTGACATACTCACTATTATTATCAACTGTTAAGAAATCTCCACCAACATTTAACTTTCGTCATTAACTAAGGTTATTATGTCATGTACAAAAAAATATTTAATAACAACAAATTCACACCCAAACAGGACATAATTTGGAAAACAAACATGCAAGAACAGGGGAAAATATATGAAATCATGGAAACAATTTGTTGCCAGCATATGCATAAACAAGTTGTAATTCACCAACATCACAAATTCAGATCAATAAACCAATACAACAGTAACCAACTGAAACAGAACCATAATAAATTCAGCATAAATGTGTTACATAATGAAACAGACACAAATCCTTAAATAAGAGATTGAAAATAATCTCAAGTTAACAACTTTACACTAATAACAGACACTTCCGATAGAAGCAATGTCGAGTGTCGAACACCAACACAGGTTATTCTAATCAAGCTCTATTGCACCGACACTTCTGATTAAAGGCGTGTCCCAACACCAACATTAGTAATTATATTGAATTATGTCATTTTCTCAAAATTTATAGGTTTCGACATGTCAGTGTCAAGTGTCCATGTCTATGTTTCATAGCATTCAAGCATACTAGTTTTTAATGTGCATAAAAGTGTTATGTTTTAGAAACCGAATCGGACAATTCAACAAATTGAACCATAAACCAACACAATCTACAATTCGATTATTTGAGTAATTCAATCGCAGTTTCACCTCAACTTCAAACAATTGAAGCAAATTAAATCATAACCCAGACATCTCCCCCAATTCAATCCGATTCAATTGCTAAAACATTGCGAACTGGTAAAAAATTCCAAATTAATTAATCAAACAGATATTATTATACCAAAAAAAAATTAATCAACCGCTTTTGCATTGATAAATAAGGATTTTATCATAGAATCTAACAGCGTTCAAATCCAACAATAATCACGGCGCTATTAACACCACAACCATAATTAAAAACGGCAAAAACATAGACACAATTATAAAATTGAATGCACTTTATTAATTCCACTTCTATTGCAGTAATTTTTGCACATAATTAAAACGAAAAAACAAAATTCACGCTAAATCTACAAATCTAAACAAAGATAATTCAATTAGCAGCGATAATATCGCCGCCAAATGATTCAAGAACAAGATCTGCTGAATCAGCAGCAGCAGGACTACCAGGAACAAAGAAAACTGACTTCGCAGCGACGAGTTTCTTCCGTTGTGGACATCGAGGACCGTAGATCCCGGAGAAGAAGGAAGGGAAACCATCGGATGCGGCGGCGGTTTGAGGCTGATCGGAAGGTGGTGGCGGCGGTGGTGAGGCTGGTGGACGGTAGATTGAGATCTGAGAGAGGGAGTTGAGACGGTGAGATCTGGCGGTTATCTTTGAGTCGCGGAGGCGAGCTAGGGTTCCTGGTTTGAGGAATTTGTGGAAGTGGTTTGGTAAAGTGGGTCTTGTTCTCTGCTTCATGGTGATGGAAGAGAGGGAGAGAGACTTTAGAGAGAGAGAGGTTTAAGAGAGAGAGAGAGAGAGAGAGAGAGAGAGAGAGGAATGGGGAAAGAGAGAGATAGGGAAATTATTTAAGGAGGAAGGAGAGAGGCGGGAAAGTGGTGAGAGCGGGGTTTTGTGTGATTTTTTGGGTTTAGGTTTTGAAAGACAACAAAACTAGGGATAGAGGCGGGATCTTGATTATTTCTTCACACCTTGTTTTTATTGTTTTTTGGCTACTTCTCTCCTACTTTCTTTATTTTTTTTTTTATTGTTTTTTTTTGGCTCTTCTCTCCTACATGTTCGAACCTTAGATACCATCAAAAAAATTGTTTTTCTTTTCTTTTCTTTTCACGGTAACAATGTATCTGATTCAATTAACAATTAATCTAAAAAATAATCATATCATTCTCTAACAAGAGTTCAATTAAAGTCGAAGCGAAAATTTGTAATAGAATGGAACATAATTTTAGATAAGTGTATTATTGATTGACATGCTTTATTTGTTTACTATCTAACTTTATGAAAATGAAAATGAATTCTCACAAAAGAAAAATTGGAATGTTCATCAATTTTCACTTTGTATTATTGTCTTTCCATGTATTGTGTTTCACTCGGATCTAACTTTAATTAAAATGGATTCTAATTTCTAAATAAAGGGCGCATTTGTTTCATCTTTAAAAAACAAATAGATTTTGTATTAAAAAAAATTTGAAGTTATTTTTGTTTGCCAATAACCCATAAAAATCCATTTAAAAAAAATTAGATTTAACTTGTACATGTGTTACCTCCTTATTTTTGAAAAAAAATAGATTTTGCAAAAAGCTAATCCTAATAGCTTTTCATTTTAGGTTCAAAATAGATTATTTTTTTTATAAAATGGTTTTTTTAAAAAATCCTAAACAAACACCTAAAAATGGAAAAGGTGATTTTTTTTGATAAAATGATTTTTCTAAAAATCCTAAACAAACACCTAAAAATGAAAAAAGTGATTTTTTTTGATAAAATGTTTTTTCTAAAAATTATAAACAAACACTTAAAAATGAAAAAAGTGATCTTTTAAGAAAAAAATAGATTTTTTTTGAAAAAAATCTGAAACAAACGAGCCAAAAAATATGCGTCGATTTATTCCAAAAATTATTATGTTTATTCTTCAACATGCCTTGTTTGTTTAATATGGTATAATTTTTTATAAAAAAAATTGACAAGTGTATAATTTTAATTAAAATTAGATTTTCTCAAGTTTTGCCTTTAATTATTCTCTTTCTTTTTACCGTTGTCGTTCTTATTATAGTCTTATTGTATGTTTGACACCACATCCAAGGGGCTTCAAACGCACGACTACAAACAAAGAAGCTTGAAAACCTAGCTTCACAAAACTCACGTTCAAAGGACATTGAGACGCGAGAAACTTGAAGAAAACGCAAATCCAAACACAAACTTTTATAAAAAGTAAAAGTTTTCAATTTCTGATAATAAATACATAAACATTTATAAATTTTTCATAGACAATAAACATAGTTTTGTACTCCCTCCGTTTCTAAATATAAGCAAAATTGACTTTTTATGTTCATTCAATTAATGATGTGTGTGGTCCATAATATGAACCAGATACGTCATTAATTGAATGAACCTAAAAAGTTAATTTTGCTTATATTTAAAAACGGAAGGAGTATTAAGATTGAAACCATCACCTACTCCCATTATTTTTCGTCAAAAATAAAATAAAAAAATCACTTAAAATTATTCAGTTATGTAAAAAATTCTCTAAATAATTATAAGCTCTAATGTTTCACTACCAAAAAAAAAAGCTCTAATGTTTTATAATGTAAAGAAAGTCTTAAATAAATCTATATAATACAAAGTATTTTTTTTTTTAGGGAATATTACAAAGTATTTTTATAAATATTCTACGTGATTACAACATTTTATTGAGGGGTTGATTACAACAAAAAAGAATCTACATATTTTTAATTATTTATTGGGTCATGCTAATCGGTACCCCCGGGGCACTCGTTAAGGATACTAAAAAGGGAAGTTGTTACTAAAAAATGAAACTTTTTTAACTTTTTATAAATTAATTACACAATTCTCAATGCAACAACTACAATATAATATCCTTTTTCTTAGTATTTTTAACCAGTGCTCCAGGAGCACCAGTCAACATTTCCCTTGTTTTATTTATTTAAATATGTATGATTTTATAGCGACAAAATATATTTTTAACTAATTTATAATGTTTATTTTAGATAATATGTAATGATCAATGAATTTTATAGGTGTTATGATTTTTTAATATTTTTTTTTTGAGATCGAGCCATCAAGTTCAGTCTGATTTACTTAACAATTTTATTTTACAGGTTAGCGGTTGTGATCATTGGCAGCGGAATTAGATTCGGCAGTTGGTTACTCTGAAAATGGAACTTATCAGTTGTTTGTTTAGTCTATTCCCCATGTTCATATTCTTGTTGAAGATCTTCTCTGGCACAAAGACATTCCTTTGAAGGTAAATGTGTTTGTTTGACGTCTTCTCGAAAATCGGCTTTCTACTAAGGACAACTTATTTATGTGATGCATCCTTGATCAAGACTCTCAAGATTGTGCGAGCGGATGTGGTGCTTCTGAATCGACTAATCACTTGTTTTTGAATTTTAATTTCTTCAGCAGCATGGTTGGTATTGGATTGGTTTCTCTTTGTTTGATCATTCATGTATTTATGATCATTTTATGCATATTGGCTTTTTACAAACGGTTTAAAGGTTCGACAATATTTTACGTATGTTATTTGGTTTTCTTGTGTTTGAGTAATTTGGAAAGAGAGGAATAATATAATATTTAGCCAAACAGAAGTCTCTATTCGTCATATTTTAGATAGAGTCAAGTTACTTTCTTATTGGTGGCTGAAGGCAAAATATGTTAATTTGACTTTCGGTTATCATTGGTGGTGGCTTAGCCCTGTTTGTCATAGCATATGATGTATTGAAGAGAATCATCGGAGTCTTACAAATAGACCACAAACGAACCAAAAGAGATACAAAAAAAAAAACATTGTTAGCCAATGCCTAAACAAGAGAAAAGCTTTTTATTGTGAAAACAATTAATTCTGGCTTGTTAAAAAAACGGTTATACGACCGAGTCATCTGGTTTAATCTGGTTTTGTCATGCAATTTAATCAGTGACTCAGTGGTTTGATAATCGACCAGTGAACAAATGACCCCTTTGGGTCGATGACCGGTCTGATTTTTAAGACACTGACTGACTTATCATGGGAGGAATTTTCTTATGCCAAGTAAACCACCGTCCACAAAGAGGAAGATTAAGCAATAAATTATCATCAATAAATTTATTAAAATGATTGAAGCAATCTCGATGAGATCCGCCCCTACTCTTTATTTCCTCTTATGAATAAATAACATTGAAGTTTCCACACATACAAAAGTTAATACGCCACTGATTAGCCATTAGCCTACTTAACTGACACCAAAGCACCTTCTTGCCACCATATTCACATGGAGCGTACATTTTTTGCCACCAAAGCACCCAAGAATAATAAGAACATTTTTTTCAAACTTATAGTCAACAACACATCCACCTCTAAACAATCTTACACATTTCAGATGCCCCACAAAGCCCCCAATCGATGGTCGCCAAGAGAAGCCATAGTCAGTAACACATCCACCTCTAAACAATCTTACACATTTTTGATACCCCCACAAAGCCCTAATCGATGGTCACCAAGAGAAACCAAATGAATTAGAGCCCCGTAAGGCTGCACATCCACAATCATCAATCACCTCCATCTTTGTTTTGAATGCACGACATTGCAGGCATTTTAACCTGGACCAAATTAAAAATTTCATTCCGCTTCACCATACCTCCCAATCATCTAACATTATACTTCCTTACTTCCCATACATAGAACCCTCCTTCCCACTAACAACCACCACTACTCACCCGCCCCTCACTTCCCCCCTCTACAACCCCTTTGACACCATTTACACTTTCCTTGCCACACGTTGACTCCCTTTTGTAACCCATAATCCCACCTCTTTCTCCACCCATCATCTTAGATAAAACAATAACAATAATAACCTTGCAACCTTTGTATTTTACCCCAATAGACTTGTCAATCCTCCATACATCATCGATTGTGACTTCATGTTTATCATGTAAAACCATTAAATTTTTCATTTCACAGTTAACCAATAAATAAGAACTACTAGAAGATAATTGAATCCTGGTTACCTTCAGCCTTAGATGAATCGCAAACGACTTTCAACATGTTCCTTCTATTTCTCTTTAATGTTTTAAGCATAACTTTTCTATCCTTACTCAAGAGTCACATTATTTTATGTAGACCATTTAGTGGAGTTTTCTCGTGCCTACCATGATCCTTCTTGGTTGTACAAACACCATTGGACTCTCCTTGACTACCTTTCGTCATTATCGATCCCCATTAAGTCTCCTTTGCATAGCAGAAGAAAAAACAATCCACGCACTTCCAACATTGGGATCTTGGGGACACTCCTAACTCAATGATCCACCAACACTAAGGATGTGACATTTCAACGGACAAGAGAGTAACCGTTGTCCCAAACGACATGCAAAAATCCTCACCAAACTCTTCAGAAAAGGCCCAGTAAACTAATCAAAACTGACCTCTTTCTCAACATTGTTCTCCTGGTCTTACCAAAAATTATGCGCTTCCACTTCGCTCCCATTCTCTTTTTAGTCTCCCATTAGCCTTAGTAAACCTCATAACCTATTTAATAATGGTGCTCATAGCTGGCTTAGTAGCTATCCCACCCTATAACTCCAACACTTTATTTAATGTTGTAAAATATGAGTTTCTCTTAACTCGACCATTATCCTCACAATTAAGCTACACATCATTTAAATCATAAACAAAGCGTGTCAATTACGTTGTCGCCGTCATTCACTCTATAGATACCACCCAAATTATAACTAAAGGAATCAATATTAGAACTCCTCCATTTAAAAAAATTATTACCGAAATGTTCTCCACACTTTTCCTCTATTTTTAATGGAATACACTACCTCGTCAACCACCACGTCCTTAAAGACGTTAACCACCTCCACACATTGAGCAGAGATAATAACACGAGCATGCACTTCCACACATTGACCCTTTATGGAGATGGTTAATTTGAAGAAGTCAATATTACAAGCATGCACATAAACCTCATACAACTGAATACACTTATCTCTCGTATTCCAACACAATTGGAGACAAAACTTTAAATTTTGTGAAAAACTAACTAAAAAACAAATTTGTGAAAAACTAACTGAAAAACTCAAGACCGTCGTCGATAACGGGCATAATCTTGATATTAGCATAACACCGAATAAATACCTTAACACCACCCATAAGAACCATACAAATATCAACCAGACCCGCGTCCGAAATTCGTTGTTGTAAAAGCGAAGTATATACTACTTCACTCATCGTTCCCAACACCACTCTATGTGCTCAATCCACACCCTCTTTGCACGTGCTAAACTTCAAGCTTTCTCCCCTAGACGTTTAGGAGCAACACAACTCACTTTCTCCATAAAACATTTGTTTCCCTTTGAACATTGTCTCCTTCTTCGCCAACATAAGTCAGCCTCTCCCTCCCCCTTAACCAACAAGTCCCCGTCCCTCATTCATTGCTCCCATTGATTCCCCTACCACCACTTTCTCGACATTTGCTACCTCTATCTCCCTCTCCCCCTTCCTCACCCCATTGTCTCTCGTTCCTCTTGCTTTAGACCCTTACCATTTGATAACCCTCATTCCTTTCCCCATTCCCATCGCCACACCTCTCACCCCCTTCAATGTCCCTGTCTTCTGAACTCTTTACTCTTCCTCCCACGTTCACCGTCCAACTCCCTCTCCTCTCTCTCCCTTGATAACACATCCTTCCTTCCAAACCGATCAAAACGAGCTACATTTGCCGAAAGACGATGATAACCAAACATTGTTCTGAGCTCGTGCCAATTTTAATTCATACCAAACATTAAGAGATTGAGCAAACCCATACACTTGACCACATAAGTGAATGCAATCATTACACAATTTACACCAAGTACCGATAATGTATATGTGTAACGCTAGCTACTCATATACCAACATTCCAAGCCTTTTGCAATAATAAGAGTAATTTGACATCACCAATACTAATTATAAAGCTATTATCATACACACCCCCTTTATCGGTCACTTGATTGGTTGTCGATTTGTTACTTTGATCCTTTGCCCTTGGAATCATGCATTCTCTTTGAGGACGACCTTTTGCCATGATAAGTAAAAGACAAGCAAACAATACTTGTTGTTGTGAATTCGATGAAAATCACACCAATAAAATACTTGATGTGTGGAGCAAGTGATAATCAGGCAACCAAACAAAGTGTATGAAAGTTATAAACATAAACAAAAAGTAGAAAACAACAAGAGAAAGAAAGAGAGAACATACAAATTTTGTTTACCCAGTTCGGTCCAATACTGACCTAGTCTGGGGGAGAGAGCAGCTCTCTGATCCACTATAATGATGAGTAAGTTTACAGAAGAGATATCAATGGGTTACAAGAATAAGTCTCCCGCCTAATTCTACCCAAAGTCCAAATCTCTTCTCGTGACCAAGAGACTCGATCCTAATAGTGTTTCCTAAGGTGAATCAACTCCAACTCTGGTGTTTGTTGCCAAGAGCAAACTCTATACAAACCTTAGTTTTCTTGTTGACTTCTAAACCCTTGTTTCAGCCCCCTCTATCTCAAGGTTTAATCTGATACAAAGTCTATATTTATAGTAAAAGTATCCTAAAAAAACTGGAACAAATCTAGTCCTGAAAATACGTTTCTGTTTTATTTCTTGCTTTCAAAATCGGCCACTGAAAAATGTCGAACCAAAAGGCCAAAAAACACAAAGCAAAACCGGCCACCGAGCTATCCAATTTGGCCACCGAATTAGACAGCATAAGAACTCCAATTTCTTCAATTTTGAGTCACTTTCACAACACTTGTTCCTATATGATTCATTTGAACTCGAGAATCTCTCATGGCAAAATTTCCTGGAAGGTTTGTAGCCGTGTTAGCAAAAATACAAGATTTGTTATTTTGATTATGAAGGTGACATCAGAATGTTTTTTTTAATGAGTCAATGTAGGAAGGATCCCTGACCTTGTTTACAATAAAAGGCTCATGGTGTTCCATCGATTTCACAGCTTCTAGCTTCTGCAAACAAAGATGCGAAGGCTATTAACTTCCATTGATAGCATTGACTTCATGAGGGACTCAATTCCCTACATCTTAAAGAAATCAAACATTTATACACATTAACTGATCTCTCGTCATCTACTATTTGAGATCGGTTCGCTTGCATTTTTACCAAATCATCTTTAAATAATCATTATTGTGGATTTGAGGTCGGGCCAGTCTCAATAAATTAACGTTTCACACTCTTTTGTGTGGAATCTAAATCCCAAGAAAATGTATATTTACTATTTAGTTTATTCTTCCATAAAGGTTTATTTCTTACAAATTGATGAATAAAGAAGACTATGCGCTTTTCATTTTCACTGGGTATAATATTATATGACAGTCAAAACCAGATCTAAACATTTAAACCCTACTGCATTATGAAATTGTGGCACACATGGATTTCTCGTGGAATCATTTGACCCTGTAACGTGCGACCTGTTCCTTCTGAGGAAAGGGACAATCTTTGTAAGCTCAATCTTGGTGAGCTCACCGTGCGTTGGCTTGTTTGGGTGTCTGATAAAATTGTATGTCCATGTACCTCCCAAAGCTTCTAGAATTGGGGAGATCAAATATATCCATAATGTTGTATATTCATGGTACACAATTGCATGTCCTAATCTTCTTGCTGGATTAAATTACCTCTTTTGCTTGACCCCTTGCTGGATTAAATTACCTCATTCTAATTTCAATAATTTGAAGGATTATTTTGCTCAACCCCTATAGTATCAAGGATACAAACTGATTTATAGTGACTGTGACACATTGTCATATTTTTGTGAATCGTATTGCTCAAACACATTAATCCATCCGAGAGTTACATATTTTTGTGATTTTTTTTTTTGGGTTCTAAATAGTTTGACAGTGAAACTCACAAAATTAAGTGCTGAGAAGTAGAAAATTGTAGGTTCGAATCCGCGTTCTAACATATCAAATGTCACTGCAAGATTTTACCATATCAACTGTCCTTACCAGACATTTTTTGTGGTCATTTTATTAGACGAATAAGGCATCATTTCTCGTTGGACTGTAGATATATATGTATTCTTCAAGTGTATTCTTGTTGCATGCTTGAGAAATTGTTTTTCCATTGTAAATTGGTATCATAATTTGAGTCTTGGAGATGCAATTCAGAGCTTTTGTTTCTTACTTTTGTGTTTCTTCTTTGACTTGTTTGTTTTTTTTACAAGTAAAGGTGAACTTTCTATTATCTATAGTATCTGTCATATGACGTGGAAAACGCAGGGATTTAAAAATATTGTTAACATGGGGGAGGGTACTCTGCGTGGGTGGACGCTGGATTTGCAAGTGATGACAAGCCTGCGGACGAACTCAAAACAACTTGCAAGTTCCGTCCATGATTCTATATGTATGAATGTGTTTTTCTATAAATCCTCGTGAGCTTATGTAACATGCGGGTGTCTCTAAACTCACTTGAGTTGGTGTGGTGTCCATTGGCTTAAGTGTTTGAAGTGTGATCGGTTTTGATGTTCCTTGATCTCCGGTGATAATTTTAATGGGTTAGTCAGACTTCTTAAAAAAAATTAAATTATAATTTATTTTATGAATATTATCTAGTATAATTTTAGGTGAGGTCTAAAATACTTTGAAAAACTGTGGATAATTTGTCTAACAACTAATCAAATTTAGGCACAAACAAATTTGCAAATGGTTCCAACAAGCTATCTTTCTTTGTGGAATGAGTGGTACTATAACAATGGAGTTGGGCCATGACTATTTTTCTACAAGAGGAGTGATATTTGAACAACTATTTTGGTACAACCTTTGAGACAACCTTGTTGTTCTCTCTTTTCATTGGTCAAAAACAATAGAGAGAGAAAAAAAGAGGAAGAGAGAGAATAAAAACATGACGTGAGTATAAGAGAGAAAGTTTTACAAAAGTTGTACCAAAATAGTTGTACAAATATCATTTCTCTTTCTACAATAATATGAGCATTTACAACAATGTTTCCCACTTTAATATGAAAATCTAATAACTCGTGGGAGGTGTTATGTCGACAGTTTACTGCTCACTTCACGACATCCCAACACCAACCAAAGATAGTAGCAACCTTGGAAGCTATTGTCCAAGGAAAGAACGAACCACTAAAGAATATATTGAGCGCTTTAACAAGGAAGTTGTTCAGGTTTGAGGAATTAGTGAAAGAATGAAGAAGTACCTACTCGAGAGAGGTCTCTGAAAAGGAAGGGACTTCGATAAGGCCAACATAGTCGAAGAGCCACGAAATCTCAGAGTTTTTGAATAGAGCTTTTCTTTTGAAGGAGTTTTTGAATAAAGCTAAAACCTACATAAGGTACACAGAGAAATTTGGAGTCGTGGAAGTTAGTAAATCTTGATCAGGAGAAGAATCAAGATGGATTAGGTTATGTTATCGTTGGAAGAATAAAATCCAAGGGAAAAAAAACCAAAAAATATATAAATACCACCCATATGATATGACATAACATTCTAAACATGTGCAAATGTCAGGTGATCAATTAAAGACCACGTTATATTTTCAAACGACAAAAACTATCAGAGAAACTAAAGTGACGCACTTTACAAATTTTGGAGATTTTTTGCTATTTCACAAATTTCATAGAGATATTTTAGTGAAGTTTCAACTTTAGAGGGGTGATTGCTATTTACTCCATTTGCAGAGCTCAAATTAGTTAATTGCTTCCTGTCGTTACTAATGGAATTTCTACCTCTGGTTTAATTTCCTTAGATGGCTCTTACTTTAGACTTTGACATTCTATTTTAACCAAAAGTAATGTAATCTTTTGAAAACAATAATATATCCTAAAATGTAAGGAATCATCAATGTGTATGGTGGGCCTCCTATCGAATATTATTATCGGTCTAACTTCGGTGGCAGAATATTATTTGGCTTTTCAAAAACCCTTTCACATGAAGAAAGGGAAACCAAAATATTATACAATGCAGCGCAGGTACTTACTTGACTCCCATATCAACTCTAGTCCTATGCCATTATGATCCTTGCACTTTCAATGGTTAGCTTTGGATGCATAGTTTGCGGCCAAGTGAGGTGGGTGACACTGACACTGACACACGACATGAACCACATCTAGCTGCGATCCTCACTCTCACTACCATTAACTGAATATGGACACGAATAATAAGCTAGTACTTTTAAACGTAAAAAAATAAGTACTACTAGTTACTATAAGAAGAATGATTCGTTACGTTGATTTATGATAGGCGTAAAATCAACGTGGTTGAAGACACATGGATTGGAATGGAGCCAATGGAGCCTTGAGAAGTTTCTTCGTAAGGGGATGAAAATTAAAATAATTGAACTATGTATACAACTTGAACACACACACCACTTGCAGATAACATTCTTTTTTGTTAGTTGTCAAAAGACTCAAAAGTCAAGACTATATTCTCCTTTAAGTTAATGTAAAATTCATTATAAATTATCAATGTTATCCTGTAATAATAAATTCATTATTCTTCTGTCAAAATAAATAAATTCATTATTATAATATTTTGCAAAGAATATTATCATATTTTTTATTTACTTTTTAGTTGTTTATACTACAACTTTATATAATTTAAAAAGTTTTTTTTTTACAAAAATTTACCCAAAGATTCTCTTCACTTTTTTTTTACACACTTCAGAAATAGTTTTCTTGAAAAAAAAAAAACTATTTTTCAAAAGTAGTTGATATCCCATTCTTCTATGTTAAAATCATTAATTTAAATCAATATAATATTGAGAGAGATGTCAAGATAACTCTTCTTTAGACGAATTTTTTGTCTAGCAGCCAACTCGAGAATCAATTCAATAACAAATCTAAAGAACCGAACTCGTGGAGAAACATTTTGAGTTGCTATGCGATCGAGGAATCAATTCAATAATAATTTAATAATTACGATTTAAATGTTTTACCGATACAATTATACTAATCAATTTTTTACCTACTAATAATTGTTTGAAAATGTAATGATGTATGATTTTTTAATTTGTTAATTAAGTGGTCAGAAAAATAGAAACATCCATTCCACGAATCCACGGTAGAGCGTTCCGCTCTCAATTGTCCTAACGCAGCCACTCAAATGCAAACCAAAACAAACTCAAACACTATTTTTTACTTCTAGAACAAGAACTAGAACTAGAAGAAAATATAAAGCACGCTACCCTAGTTCACATTCGTTCGTTAACCACACGCCACTTCCATTTTCATTTTCACATGCGCGATTTTCTTCATCACCATGGCTTCTCTCAGAGCAACACGTTCCAAACTCTTTTCTCTTTCTAGAACCTTCTCTTCACCTCTCTCTCGTCCTTCTCCCGTTCGATCTCCAGCTTTCACCTCATCCGCCGCCGCTAACGCCGCCCGTTCCACCGTCAACCGATGGAGTCATGGCGTCCTTTGGAGATCTCCTGTCTCTCTCCGTCCTCAGATCAGAGCTGTCGCTCCTTTCATCGAACAGTATCACCGCAAGATCGCCACTTCTGGTATAATTTCGGATCAGTTTTCTACTTCTTTTTTTCTTCTTCTGATTTTATTGATCTAATTGAATTGATTCATCTCATAATCGTTCATTTCAGCTTTTTTTTACGGTCAAATGTTACATTGCGTTTTGATTTTTTTTTTTTAATTTAATTTTGGAATCTTACATTTCCAGTATCGGTGAGGTAAATAGGAGTAGAGAATTTTGGAATCTTAAATTTCGCTTTGCTTATTTAATATTTGGAATTAAGAAGAATGATTAGGAAGTTAATGTTATGATTATGTATAAAATTTTGTTGTCTATTTGCTATTGAAAACTGTGTTTTGTTGATACGAAAAGATCGTGAAGTTTGATTTCTAATAATAATATTTGGTCCTGAATTCTGTGTTTTGACCTATTTAGCAACAAAATATCTGATCGAAGGCGTATCCGGTGCCGGTTATGTGTTGTGTCTGACACACGAAACTGACACATGTAATTACGTTCAAATAATTTATTTTCTCAAATCATCAACGTGTCAGCATATTAGTGTCTGTGTCGTGCCTGGTGTCAGTGTATATGTCAGTGCTCTCTTTGAGCCATGTAGCACCGACATATCTGATCAAAGGTGTGTCCGGCGTCGGACATGTGTCGTGTCTGACCCAACACGGGCACATGTGATTACGTTCTAATAATTCATTTTCTCAAGTCATTATCGTATCAGCATATTAGTGTCAGTGTCGAGTCTGGTGTTACTGTATATGTCAGTGCTTCATAGGTTTTGAGTGGTTATTTGATAACATTTGCCGCTGTAGCTGGTGAAAATGCAAAAGTATCTTGAGTGGATATTTGATATGAAAGGATTGTGAAGTTTCATTTTTATTGTATTTGTATTTATATAATTTTGTAATTTGTATTTTGATTTCTAATTACTAATATTTGGAGCTTAGTGGTTAATTGATATATTTGTTAATGTAGCTGGTGAAAATCCTTTCAAAGGAAACTTGACAAGTCTTCCCAAGCCTGGTGGTGGTGAATTTGGAAAGTTCTACAGCCTTCCTTCTCTCAATGATCCGAGAATTGGTAATTTTTAGCTTAGTCTGGCTTTTGTTTTGTTATTTGAATTGTGTTGTTGTTTTTAGGTTACTAGAGTTTTGGTTGAAATGTGTAGTATTGGTGATTTTGTTCAATTATCATCTTTCTGATGAAGGACCAGTCTATTTTTCTTGCTGATGTTGTCAACTTTTTGGGTGCATGACAGATAGGTTACCATATTCTATCAGAATTCTCCTGGAATCTGCCATTCGTAATTGCGACAATTTCCAAGTTACTAAAGCAGATGTTGAAAAGATTATTGACTGGGAAAGCACTTCTGCAAAGCAAGTTGAGATCCCTTTCAAGCCTGCTCGTGTTCTTCTCCAGGTACCTTGTTCAATTCTGGATGCAGTGTATTGTGATCCATGAATGGGTGTTATTAAGTGATATACTTTGTTCCTTGAACCATTTCTTATTTCTTTTCCCAGGATTTTACTGGAGTCCCAGCTGTTGTTGATTTGGCCTGCATGCGTGATGCTATGAATAGGCTTGGCAGTGATTCTAATAAGATCAATCCGCTGGTATGAATCATTTTATTTCCTTGTTGTGATTTCGTTTTATTGGAATTCATTTTATGGTAATCACCAAGTGATTTCAAAACTTTAGTTTTGTACCTGTAGAGAGATTCGTTCCTTTAACTGATAGGAATGCTCTTATGAATCAGATTGAAAATATTTGTATAGTCTTTCTTTCTTTTTGATGAAGTTGTGTAGTATATTTTTTTAAGTTTGCTTTTTCTTTAGTATAAGTGGCTCTGAGACTGACCAATACTTGTTGCCAGGTTCCTGTTGATCTAGTTGTTGATCATTCAGTTCAAGTTGATGTAGCAAGGTCAGAGAATGCAGTGCAGGCTAATATGGAGCTTGAGTTCCAGAGAAACAAGGAGAGGTTTTCTTTTCTTAAATGGGGGTCCACTGCTTTCCGTAATATGCTCGTTGTTCCTCCTGGTTCTGGTATAGTACACCAGGTAAGTTCAGAGTTGGGCATATAGAACATGTCATGGAGTATATTTTTCATCACCATTATTTTTCGGTTATCGATACTGGGACTTATAATGTCTTGGATGCCAGGTCAATCTTGAATATCTTGGACGAGTTGTTTTCAACAATGAGGGATTACTCTATCCTGACAGTGTGGTTGGGACTGATTCCCATACAACTATGATTGATGGGCTTGGAGTCGCTGGATGGGGTGTTGGGGGTATTGAAGCAGAGGCAGCAATGCTTGGCCAGGTACATTTACTTCTGAATTTTGATTTATCTGTAATGATTAACGAATGACTGTTTATCCAAAGTAATGTAATGAATGCTGACAGTTCATTCATTAAAATTACATGTTTGTATCCTATGTGTAAAACAAGCATGTGCTGTAGTTTAGTTACAGCGATGATACTAACGTTGGGTGCTATGTGATAATGACAGCCTATGAGCATGGTGTTACCCGGTGTTGTTGGGTTCAAGTTGTCTGGAAAATTGCGCAATGGTGTTACAGCAACTGACTTGGTTCTTACTGTCACACAAATTCTTAGGAAACATGGTGTTGTAGGGAAATTCGTTGAATTTTATGGTAATCAAGATCTCTTGTATTTCCTCCTTATTATCAGCTTGTGTCTGTCTATTTACCTGGTTTCATGGTTTCTTTGCTCCAGGCAATGGTATGGGTGAATTATCGTTGGCTGACAGGGCCACTATTGCCAATATGTCTCCTGAATATGGAGCAACCATGGGTTTCTTCCCTGTAGATCATGTAACATTACAATACCTCAAGCTAACTGGAAGAAGTGACGAGACTGTGAGTACACGATCATTATTGTTTTCCAATGGTGTGAAATGCTTATATGACTACTTGACCTATATTTTTGGCTGAATGTAGGTGGCAATGATAGAGGCCTATCTCAGGGCAAACAAATTGTTTGTCGACTATAATGAGGTAATACCAGTTGAATACACACTCCATTTGAACAAAACGAATGTGTGCATATGTTAAGGTTATGGAAAGCTGATTTGTTTTTGCATTAATTCAGCCTCAACAAGACAGAGCTTATTCATCATATCTTGAATTGAATCTTGACGAAGTCGAACCATGTATCTCAGGACCAAAAAGGTAAATATACTGCCCTTTTACACACTTCCTAATAGTTTAATGTGACTATTGTATCATCTATATAATAATTCATGCTAAATGATACTCATGGCAGACCTCATGATCGGGTGCCTTTGAAAGAAATGAAGTCTGATTGGCATTCTTGTCTTGATAACAAAGTGGGATTCAAGGTCAGTAATGATGTGTTAATCAAACATTTTTTCTCATGTCTCTCAAGAAATGATGTTTTGATAGTTGGTTATTATATCTTGTGACTTGTATTAGTTCTCAGTAAGAAAAAACACTATTGTCTGCTCATTTAGTCATTTGGTTGTTTTTGCTTTGCGAGAATATGCTGAACAGGATAACTTTGGTGTCACTTTCTAATTGTGTTTGTCTGCATTGACTAGCATACTAATATGTCCATGTTGGTATAATCACAAAGCCAAGTTAAAGTTGTTGTATCTTATGCAAATTGGTTCACTGTTCAGAAAAGTAAATGACTTTTGGCTAACTTGAATAATTCAAAAGGAAAACATTATGTCAAGGGAAAAGAAATCACCTATTTTTTAAAACAGAATATAAAGCGTTTGATATTACTAGAAGTCAGTCCAATTTCCAGACATTCATCTGTCTCGTCATCTTTCTCACCTCCTATGATTGTTGTAATAATTAGAATGCAATGAACAAATCTTTTTTCTAATACTAGTACTTCTGATTGTTTCAATTCGTTGACCTTCAACATGAAGATACATCACTCATTTGGAAGCGCAAAACATGCATTAATGTATCCATCCTTAATGTTTGCTTTGAATACAGGGATTTGCTATACCAAAAGAAGCACAAGGCAAAGTTGCAAAATTCGATTTCCATGGGCAGCCAGCTGAGCTAAAACATGGCAGTGTTGTGATTGCTGCAATCACAAGTTGTACAAATACATCAAACCCAAGTGTTATGCTTGGGGCTGGTCTTGTTGCAAAGAAGGCGCATGATTTAGGTTTGAAGGTTAGCCACTGATTATATTACGTAATAAAGTTATTGCTGTTTTTCAACACAACATCCTTACTCTGATGTGCTCCACATTCCTGCCACTAATAAAAATGACATTGTCTTCCGTGTATGCTGTCCTCATCTTGATCGTAACTGTAGATGTTTTCACTGTTTGTCAGGTTAAGCCTTGGGTAAAAACAAGTCTTGCTCCTGGTTCTGGAGTTGTTACCAAGTATCTACTTCAGAGGTATTTCACGCTTATTAATATTAGATCATTAATTCTGTAATTTGTAGCATAGATTTATAATGTACTTTTCCCTCTGAAGTCTTCACAATTTTGCAGAGATGTATACTGAATTTGAATTTGTTTATTTAATTTTTGCACAGTGGTCTACAAAAATATCTGAATGAGCAAGGTTTCAATATCGTTGGATTCGGCTGTACCACATGTATTGGCAATTCTGGGGATCTTGATGAATCAGTTGCTTCTGCTATCTCAGAAAATGGTATCTGAAAGATCATATGAAATACAATGTCTATATCTAAAGCTGATTTTTATGCATTCGTTACTCTTTTTTTCTTTCTTGTTTGTAAGTTGTAGATCATATTCCGCTTTAAAATGTTGTGTTGATTTAGTCTTGTATGGTTTGGTGCAGACATAGTAGCATCTGCTGTGCTGTCCGGGAACCGTAATTTTGAGGGCCGAGTGCATCCCTTGACACGCGCTAACTATCTTGCCTCCCCTCCATTGGTTGTTGCTTATGCTCTTGCTGGCACGGTATGTATGCCTAATTCATTTACGATGTGTATTATATGTTATATATGAATGGTTTCCAGTTTTTGTTTTTTTCCATATCCTCTTGTTGTCTTATTTTTATAAATGCTTCAAAGATTATTAATGCCAAGGAGTAAGGGATTTGGTCAGACAAAACAAAACTGACAAGTGTTAAAATTGTTGGAGGCTAATCACAATAATTGATAGTCTTTTTTTTTTTTGAATGGCAAATGTTAAGTATGTTAGTTGTTCATGTTAGTTTTTTGTTGTGGGTAGGGGTTGAACCCACAACAGCCTTATTTCTCCACTCCTTAACACCCCCAACCTTATATCTCCCGAACTAAAGTAACAACTAAACAGGGCCACCCAGTCTTGACCATGTATTGATACTGTCTGCTAGTTATTTCATGTCCAACCTTTTCTTTTATATGTGTTCAGCTCCATGCTGTATGTAATGTATCGGACTCGAGCTGAATCCAATGCTTTCTACCACATCTACTTTTATTTCTGCGTTAAATAAATTTTAGCCACTATAAAATTTCCAAATTTTGCTCCCTCTAAAAATTTTCTTAAATTTTTGCTCTAAATATTTCCCATCACCACTTTTGCTCCCTGCTTTTAAGTCATGTCATGTGTATCCTTCATATTTCAGAATTATTTTTTTTTCTTCGAGGAATGTTTAGAATACTATAAGAATCTCTTCCAGAAAGTTTTAGATTTTTTAACAAAACACGAATTAAATATGAATTTTTAAGCGCAAGAAACATAAAAATTCATATTTAATTCATCCTTGTTAAAAAATTATACTTTTGAAAGAGAGAATTCTATAATGTACTACTAAACATGACCGTAAAAAAAAATTCAAAATTTTGAATGATACACATGATTTGACTTAAAGCAGGGACCAAAAGTGGTGACGGAAAATATTTGGAGTACCAAAAATAGAAGAAAAACTTTAGAGGGACTAGATGCGAAATTTGAAAATTTATAGAGACCAAAAACTTCTTTAACCCTTTCTTATTTAATTTTTTAAGGTTCTCTCCTTTCAAATTTTGCGTTAATCCCAGTTGCTTTGACATTCACCTTTTTTTTCCTAAAAAAATTGCTTGCTTTAATATTCTCCTTTTTTTTAAAAAAAATATTGCTTGAATATTCTCCTGACTTGAAGCTTTGTTATATTGAACCTTGTTGACGTTGGTCGGATGCATATTTTATTTACTATTCCATTTAATGTTGATGAGATAGAGTTGAGAATATATGAAGATAATTTTTTCTCCAAGTGTTTTTAATTTTAACCTTCATCATTGGCCTTCTGGTCAAATTTCCAGGTGGACATTGACTTTGAAAAGGAGCCGTTAGGGACAGGAAAGGATGGCAAGAATGTTTACTTGAGGGATATTTGGCCATCCACTGAAGAAATTGCACAGGTGAATGATGCCTGGTATTATCATTATGTTAAATTACTTATTGAAACATGATGATGTGTACAGAAAAATTAACTTTGGTTTTTGCTTGATTCCTAGACTGTCCAATCCAGCGTGTTGCCTGACATGTTCAGAAGTACATATGAAGCAATTACTAAGGGTAACCCTATGTGGAACGAACTACAAGTTCCTGCTGAGAAGCTGTATTCATGGGACCCCAACTCAACATACATTCACGAGCCTCCATACTTCAAGGACATGACCATGGATCCTCCTGGACCTCATGGTGTGAAGGATGCCTATTGCCTGTTGAATTTTGGTGACAGTATAACCACTGATCACATTTCTCCAGCTGGAAACATTAACAAGGACAGTCCTGCTGCACAATACCTAATGCAGCGTGGGGTGGAAAAGAAGGACTTCAACTCTTATGGAAGCCGTCGTGGCAATGATGAAGTTATGTCTAGGGGAACTTTTGCCAACATACGAATTGTAAACAAGCTATTGAACGGCGAAGTTGGCCCCAAGACTGTGCACATTCCAACAGGGGAGAAGCTTTATGTTTTTGATGCAGCAGAGGTGAGTTATGCACTAACCAAGAGGGATTTGCTTTTTATTACTGATTTTGAGTTCTCCAAGTGTCATACATAGTTTTTTCCATATGATGCTTTGCAATGGCCTTACATATTCTGCTTTCCTAAATTTAATCTGATAATGCAACTTTTTATTTGAAGAAAACAATCTTTGCTAAATTTTCTTTACACTGCGCTTTAAATTGTGATTTATTTTGTATCTGTGAATGTATCAACTATTAGGTCTTGCTTACTCAAGTAGTTGATCATCAATTCATAAATTATGGCAATTGTAGCAAGGCTTGATATTTTGCTATGGGGCTTGTGATCTTTATTTTTTGGTTTAGTGCGACCTCCTCCTTTGAGGACGTTAGGGTATGATCATATATTCCAATCCACTAGGTTCTCCAATGCATACACTGCAATTTCTGTTACTTTTTCTCATATATAAAAGAATTGGTGGGATAGATGCCTTTGATTTTAGTGCTGTTAAGTTTCTGATCCCTTGGATTTATTCTCATCTGACAGAGATACAAGGCTTCAGGGCATGCCACCATTGTGCTGGCTGGAGCTGAATACGGCAGTGGAAGTTCCAGGGATTGGGCCGCCAAGGGTCCCATGCTATTGGTAAGTCCCTCCATTTGTTATAGCATGCTATTTGATTTTCTACGACTATATGGTTTTCTTAATACATCTGGGATACCAATATTCCTGACATATCTGATGTCATTTTTTTGATAGGGAGTCAAAGCTGTGATATCCAAAAGTTTTGAGAGAATTCATCGCAGTAATTTGGTAGGAATGGGTATTATTCCCCTTTGCTTCAAATCCGGTGAGGATGCTGACACCTTGGGATTGACTGGTCACGAACGATATACCATCGACCTTCCAAATAAAATCAGCGAGATAAAGCCCGGCCAAGATGTCACCGTCACAACTGATACCGGAAAATCTTTCACATGCACAGCTCGCTTTGACACTGAGGTAATTAAAGCATGTCATTGATTAATATGTATGTGTTTTGCTGATGCAACTTATATTCTAACGTGGTCCATCATTGGGATTTCTCAGGATAGAGCATTTATTCAGCATTTTGAAAAACTTGTCTCAGAAATTTATATCTTTCCTTGCGCCTGTTTGTTAACCTGTCCCTATTTTCAGGTGGAATTGGAGTACTTTAACCATGGAGGCATTCTTCCCTATGTCATCAGGAACCTCATTAAGAAGTGAAGTCATTGTTGATTAGAAATATTAAATGCAATTGCCACTGACGTGTTCACCTTTCAAGTGGTAATAAAATGTGAGAAATGCGAATAATTTCCTATAAGTAGGAAATAATCCCTTCTTAAGGAGGGCAATTTTTTGACGCTTCCAGGTGTTTATATTAGGCCTGTAAACATCGAGTGCATCGATTTTAGTTTTCTTATTCATTATGAGAACAGCGTGCCCATTGAACAATGGGATCAAATGTATTTTACACAAGCTGATTTGATCCCTGCTTTAGGCAGTGAATATTCTTTTTATATGCATCACCAATCCTCCCTACTCCCCGACTCAAAACACACGCAATTCTTGAGCTTGTTTTTTAATAAATAATTCCACTTAATTTTCTTGCTACCATGGATGATTGGACTCAATAAGATATGAATAGTTGCTAAACAGAATATGATTAGAACAGAAAAAGTAGACGTATTATGTTAGCAACTTAGATCTTCAATACGCATTCAGAATCAAATTTTCGTGAATCCATAGTTACCACCCAAGATTTAAGCCACTTTCTCATTTTCATTTAAATGTAGGAATCGTGCTATTTTTTTCTTTATGTAATTTATGCTGTTCTACGATTGTGTTAAGAAGTGTCCTACTGTAGGAATTATTCTTGGCCATTCAAGAGTACGTCATTCCAAAAAGGAAAGTTAGGAATAATTCATTGGAGATGCTCTCATTGCTCTACAAACAATATTCATGTTAATAACTGTATGATTAATCATTAAGTATATAACTTTCTGTAATTCCAAATTAGTTGAAAAATTATTATATATATGTTCATGTCATAACGACTTTAGTTGGAAACTTTAGATTTTTTAAATTAACAGATGAGTGAGCTTAGATGCATGTCGTCTCAAGAGCAACTCTGTTTGTTTGTTGTGGTCTCATCTTGGACCTTTTTAGCTAATTTTTAATGACTTTTGCTGCAACTTAGGCCACCATAACCCTTGTAATGCAAAGATGTTGGCTCTTCTCCCTAGTATTACATTGTCCAGTAACATGAATCTTCCCCATATTATCATCATCATCTATGAGATAGATTTCACCTTGGTCGCATTTTTTTGTCCTTCATATTTGTCATATGAAGAATCTCTTGGAAGAGGTTCTAAAGCTCATTGAAAGGCCTCCATTTACGAGTCAAACTCATGCGTGGATATGCTAGCTAAGAAGAGCCATTTGGCACCCTTTTCTTTGGTTATAGTTATTTCTCTGTCCTTCTTTGTGGGGATGTCCTTTTCACAATTTATTTCGTTAATAAAATGATTGTCTTATATAATACTCCCTCCGGTCATATTTATATGAGAAACTTAGGCCAACAAAAATTGATGTATTTAGTTAAAAATTCAATCTAAATACATTAACTTTTGTTGATCTAACTATCTCTTATAAATATAACCGAGGAAGTACATAAATATGACCGGATGAAGTACAACGTTAAAATAATACAAGTCAAACATGAGACATAAACATGAGTCATCCGTAGTATAATATAATAATATATATATATATTTTGGTTACAAATATCACATGCAAGTAGCAAAGTAGTATATTTTGTTATATACGACCTGTATCTTTCTTATACATAGGTCATATTCTCATATATAATTTGCAAATTCTATATTTCTAAACACTAAATAAATTAATTCATGGTTTACATATAATTTGGCAGATATGTAACTTTTATTTGCACCATTGCGACAATAAAAAACCATAAAGATCATAACTTTATATTATGTTGGATGATTCAATGACTATTCATATATTTTAGAATAAATAGCCGGTCATGTTTTTCGAAAGATAATATTTGGTCATGTTAATAAGCAACTTGAGACACTTATTAAATAATTAAAAATGAAAAAAAGAAAGATAAATATTGTATTGAAAAGAACTCTTTTTCAACTTTTAACAAGTGCCTCATGAGTTGGGTAGTACTGGGTGACATTGGGGTTTGTGACATTGGTGATATTGACAACCTACAATGTCACAAATGTACAAAAAAACAAAAAAAAACTTTGTGAAAGAGACAGAAGAAAGCTACTTGTGACATTGTGGTTGACCAATGTTACCAACTACAATGTCATCCAAATGCTATCCCTCGGAGGTTGTTGTTAACATTTTCACATATATTTAAGAAGAAACACGTGATGATTCATTTCCTTTAATGACTCATTTATTATAATTATAAAAAGAATAAGGGTCTTGTTAACGAGTGCCCTACAGACACTCTTTAAAGATTCCTAATAAAGTTACTAAAAAATGCCCTAATAACAATTGTTAACATTTTCCGAAAAATAAATAGAGATTTACTTTCCCACCCTATTTTTTTCAAAAATGCCATTGACGTTTTCAGATTTTATAATCCGGAATGGTGTTTTCCTTTGTTAAAGGGTGAAAAAAATGAGTTACGTATTTTTCGGATTTTGTAATCCGGGAATCTCAAAAAATAGGGCGCGTTACATGATTTTTTCGGATTACATAATCCGAACATCCCCTAAACACCCTTTTTTTCATGGTGCTGATGCAATCCGGATTACGTAATCCGGACAACACCAACACCAATTCTGAACATGTTTGTAACATTGATAGTCATTTTAAGGACAATATTAATCTTCCTATCTTTCATCATTGTGTTTTTATGATCAAGACTCCCTTGGAAGAGACTTCTTACGAGACTCCGCCCTCAAAATCCAAAATCCCATCATTTACACCCTTTTTTTTCATGGTGCTGATGCAATCCGGATTACGTAATCCGGACAGCACCAACACCAATTCTGAACATGTTTGTAACATTGATAGTCATTTTAAGGACAATATTAATCTTCCTAGCTTTCATCCTTGTGTTTTTATGATCAAGACTCCCTTAGAAGAGACTTCTTACCGGACTCCGTCTTCAAAATCCAAAATTCCATCATTTAGACCCTTTTTTTTCATGGTGCTAATGCAATCCGGATAACGTAATCCATACTGCAAAGGGGCATTTTTGGAAATTTTTCAGAGCGCAAGAGAAGACAACAGTGTGGGAAAAGTAATACTCAAATAAATATGATGGTTTGGGTGACATGAATTTGATGGCCTTGTGGTTGACTTACACGGCGAACAAATGTTTGGGTTTCAATCCAACTCTTTGGTCCTTAATCATATGACCATTTACTTGGTCTTTACTCATAAGACCATTTACAAAAAAATATTTCTGTAAATATAATAACTTCTACAAATTTCTAGCTACATTTGTTACTTTTATGTCAAATCAATCTTTTATTAATATTGTCAATTTGTATTGGGATATAAAAAGTAACACTTTTTTTTTTCCCGATAACCAAAGGCCTAAGCCCAAAAAGAAAGAGATTACAACGAGATCACATGTGGGGTTAGAAAGCCACAAAAGACTAGTATTGCTACGACATACATAAAAAAAAAAATAGATCCATCGAACAACCATAGTTAACTAAAGCGTCCGCGCATTGGTTTGCTTCACGGTAAGAGTGGTGAACAACAACTTCCCAATCAAGTGCAAACAAGCGATAATCTTCTCAACTAGTGACCTCCCTCTCCAACCACCATGCCCATGTGAAGTGATAGCTTTCACAACAACTAAGGAGTCAACATGCAACTCAATAAATCGAAATTGCAACCTTCTAGGATACATTTTAAACAAATTTATTTATATATAAAGAAACATTTAGTCACATGCATTTCAATCAGATTTATTATTTCAACAACTTTTTTCAAATCTGTGATTTTTGTTAGACATTCTTGTAAAAAGAGACGGATGGAGTATTTGAATGGATTTTATTTTGAAGACAAACTTCTGATTTTTTTTAATCAAAAATAGTTTAAATATACCAAACTAAAAGTGTATATTCTTTTCCTACCCAACTAGATCTAAGCATTGATATCATGTAGCCGGAATCTCACTGTTAAGGTTGGACGAACGGTGGCATTTAGCCTGGGTAAGAAAGTTTTTTCCATCATGGGAAAGTTGAATTTTTACATTGAATTTTTTTATACTATCTTCCCTAATCATTCTCTCTCATCTCTCACCAACCACAACATCAAGCTCACGGTCCCAACTCTTCTCATTCTTCTGAATTTCTTTGTGTACTAGGGACA
>Ga0315915_1000498_pt1 | contig 40778 bp, 38 predicted proteins | sample MpolbnodulesMG_FD_207738 | JGI IMG/M metagenome (GOLD analysis project Ga0315915, IMG submission 207738) | Medicago polymorpha root nodule microbial communities from Los Angeles, California, United States - branched nodules | ecosystem: Host-associated > Plants > Roots > Nodule | place: USA...
CCTGAGTGTGCTATTTCAGAAAATAACTGCTTTTGCTACTTTTTTGGTGGAAAAAACCCAATATTTAGCCCAGACTGAATAGGAAACAAAACCTATAAATACAACTAAACTCATTCATATTTTTTTCATTTGAAACGAAGCAGTTCAAGAGGAAGGCAAGCATTAGGAGCTTCAAAGGAGGAGTCTCTCTCCTCTCTCTAAGTCTCTAAGGTATGCTTTATTTCTTTTGTAATTTATCTTTAGTTACCATCAATAACGAAACCTTATTTAGGTAGCATTCTAAGATGAACCTCTATTTTATTTGTTGAATCTATTTAATTGAAGTCTTTTTATTAAGTTTTTTTATGTGTCTTGGTCCAATTATTTCAGGTTCCTTTTAGAGCTGCAAAAGTTACTGTCTCTACTGAAGTTAAGTGGTTTCCCCCTGTTGCAGGCTCCATCAAAGCCAATATAGATGGCCATGCCTTTGGCTTACCATCCTGCGCATCTATTGGTGTGGTTTTCATAAACACTTGAATGCACAATTCCTGGAGGATTAAGGCATAATATTGGTCATGTATATGCTTCTATTGCAGAGTTGTCAGCCGCCATGTTTACCGTGGAAAAATCAATTAATATGAAATGGAAGGAGCTATAGATAGAGACAGATTCTATGCTAGTCGTGCGTGCTTTTGCTGATCTTGACCTTGTTCCTTTGGGTTTACAGACTAGATAGACCAACCGCCTATATTTGGTTAAATCTTTGGTTTTTAGTTGTACTCATATTTTTAGGGAAGGAAATCAAGTGCCTAATGTTTTAGCTCAAAATGGGCAAGGCCTAACTTCTTTTGCTTCACAATGGTGGGATAGCCGCCCTGGTTTTTTAGCTCAACGTTTAGACAGAGATAGAATTTGTCATTCATAATTTACGCTCTCTTATGTATAATCTCCTTTTTATGTGGTTCAGGCCCTAACCTGTCTTCTTTTATTTTAATGCCTTTATAAAAAAAAGTTTAATTTTATTATGCAAATGTCTTAATGATTTCACCCGAATTATGACTAGGAAGTATCTAAGATAGCGGTGGATAACTACCCAAATTAGGGAAATTGTTATAAAAACAGTGAATGAACTTAGAATTAGGCCAAAATTATAATTTCAACGTTGAATAGTAATTTTAATCCTTCATCCTTGATATCGTAGACGAGACAGAGCTGCCCGTTTGTAGAACTGCCAAGAGGAAAGAGTATGTTGATGTAATTCTAAGATTTATAGATGAAAGAATATTTATGATAAATTTAAGAACTCTTATTTAAGTTTATGTTTCAATTACCTTTGAGAGAGTAGGATCCCACCTAATACTTCGTACAAAGGTACACTGTGCCTCTGAGAATGACTACCTATGATCTTTGACGTGCCTATAACCTTAGATGAATTTCGTGCAATTCAAAACCAGATGTGATAAAACTCCACAAACTCATACCTTAAATGAGAGAAAGTCTTGCATAGATACAAACACAAATGTAAATTATTTGGACACACACACAACAATAAAAAAAAGGGTTAAATATGTTTTTGGTCCCTATAAATATGTCAACTTTTCGTTTTAGTCCCTCTAAAAATTTTCTTCAACTTTTGGTCCCTCAAAAATTTTCCATCTTTACTTTTGGTCCCTCCTTTAAAGTAAATTCATATGTAGAATTCTTATTTTTGAATAAAATTTTACAAAAAAAATTCAAAATATTATAAGAATCTCTCCAAAAAAAATTATAATTTTTTAACAAAGCATGAATTTAATATGAATTTTTATATTTTTTATGGTTAAAAATTCATATTTAATTTGTGTTTTGTTAAAAATTTCTTTTTTTTTATAATATTCTACACATTTCTGCACAATTTCATTACAAAAATACAAAAGTTAACTTAAAAATAGGAACCAAAAGTAGTGATTGAAAATTTTATAGGAACTAAAAGTTGAAGGAAAATTTTATTTTAGAAGGACTAAAATGAAAAGTTAGTATATTTATAGGGACCAAAAACATATTTAGCCATAACAAAAATTAAATGATAAGTAAAGTGGTCACATCATTCAACCAATTTATCTTTTAAAAAAAAGAAGCATTTATATGTCGGTGTGCCGAAACACTTTACATTTGTGTTCGTCCATAAATAAGTACAAAGCATTTATTTGTGATTGGGTACCATGGCATTTACCCAATCCTTAAATATCGTTCTTGTTGCTTAATTTCAACAAATAAATCACGACCCTTAACACCGATTAAAGTTCAGATGACCCAAACTATACGAATTGTTGTAGTGCATACTAGGTGGCATTAAAAATGTCATTGTTCGTATCATTGTCCTTCCTAAACAACTGGATGAGCTATCATCAATTTGTCCAGTTGCATAGGGAAACCATCCCATCACATAAAAAGCCACACCACATGCTCTATTATTGATGTCTGATGACTTCTTAACACAAGTGCGACAAACCATGGAATGATAAAGAGTACGAATCACACTGGTCTCTTTGATCTTTGAACTCTGCAGTAATTGAGCAGGAAATAAATGGGAGTATGGTTGCCCATACAGTTGACATAAACATACATGACTATATATCGTACATAGAGCATCATATGTTATTACTATAGTTGATTGATATATCAATTTGATGCAAATCAATGGCTCCTCATTGTTGTTTACCCCTCTCTCTACAATTTATTTTGTTTCTAAATATAAGATTATCTACAAATAGTTATATGCATTTATTAATATTTTTTCAACTATATCCTTATTAATACTAACAATTATCTTGATATTTAGTAAAGGGTCATGCTAACCGGTGCCCCCGCGTACTGATTAAGCATACAAAAAAAGGAATTTATTACCATAAAAGAAAACTTTGTTGACTTATTTATGGATTAATTACACAGTTTTCAATGCAATAATTACTATATAATTTCCCTTTTTAGTATCCTTAACCAGTGCCCCAGGGGCACCGGTTAGCATTTCCCAATAATAAAATATATATCAATATATATTTTTTCTCTAGTGCTTACTTCTATCACATAATTATGTACCTTTATTAGAGGTACACCCCCACTATGGCTCTGTTTGGTAAAATTAGTGGATAACTTATAAGTTAGCTGATAGCTTTTAACTGATGACTAGTGGCTGATAAGCAAGTTGAAGTGTTTGGTAGAATTAGCGGTTCAATTAGCTGATAAATGTAAAATGACATAAAAGGGTATTCTTAAATCATAATATATTTATATATCAATTGATATTTAAAATATTTAAATTTATTAATTTAATATGTCTTTCATATATTATTTTTAAATTCATAAATTTGCTAATGTTTTACTTAAAATTTATTTTATTTCAGTTTTTATACTTAATAAAAAAATTAAACAAAACCTTTCAAAAAAAAAAAGTAAACAAAAGTTAATTCTGACCCTAAAAAAAAGTTAACTGTGACAACACTTTTTTTTCAAATTAAATGCAGCGTAATACTATTTTTAAATTATATGTAACGTAATAGGAGCATTTTTTTTCTTCTAAGGAAAACGTAACATATGTTGTTATGCAAACGTGAGCATTTTTAAGAAAGGGTAAAAACGGATTTTAGTTAAAGTAATAAGGGTAAAAATGAGACAAAAGATTATAAGTTATAAGCAATAAGCTCAAACGCTACTCAAAATAGCGTCTGAAAAATAGCTTATAAGCTCATGAAATAAGCTATAAGCTCGTGGTGAAAAATCATTACTAAACATAGCTTTTTCTGATCAAACGAGCTTATAAGCTATTCGCTATAAGCTAACTTTTTAGCCTTACCAAACATAGCCTATATAAACACTACTAATATGTGATCCATCCGATGTGGGACTTCCACCTTTTTTTTCAATTCACACTACATTAGTTCTATCCATTGTGCTAATTTGTGTGTAGACCATTACTCAATTTTCCACATATTTTCCAAAACCTTTTACTAGTAATAGGTGATTGTTTTGATGCTCAATCATATCTAATTTATAGTTAAATTCTTTGTGAGCTGCACCTTTTTTGGGGACTTGTCCTATAAAAGAATGAGGACCCTGTCCTATGCAAAGCTGAGTTCGTAACATATGTCATTTAATTTAATTTAGTTCATCTTTCTTTAGGATTTAAGTGGTTTGGAGTGAAGGATTTCATTTATACATGTGAAATATGTAGTATACTTTTATACTACAGAGCACTATGGGTTGGAATAGGATAATGACATAACTTGAACATAATCATGTTTAACATGAAACATGCTTGAAATATTCATTTTCTTTATTTTCTTGAACAAGTGAATAAGGTAAGATACAATTCACACGCTCCATTTTACATAATCAAATCTTTAGAATGATGACACAGAATTCATGTGTGGAGAAATTGGAAGAGAAGGTAATAGAGATAACACATTTAAATATCTAATCAATTGTTTTGAAAATCATAAATCTGAAGACATACAAAATCTTTGTGATCATCCTACACTATAATTCATTAGCACAAATGGCAATAGAGATCACATAATATAACATCTTGACATCTAATAAGACCTTATGTCATCTGAAGTTGCAGAAGACTGATTCTAACCCATCAACAGACAAGCTAACGAACCTAGGAACATGCCACATTAAAATTCATCCTGCCACGAAAATTACAATTCCATTATATTCAGTTAGAAGTTGCTACAAAAGAGTATCATATAGCATACCGTCAAAGTGTTGATTATATGCACTAGACTACTGAAATCCACTCACTCAACTAAACCTAAACTTCATTTCCAATTCCACTTCCATACACCAACATCTAAAATCTGGCTAAATCTCACAGCCAAGATTAACTTTATAATACCTTGAGCAAATTTACGACGTAGATGTAGGTCGTACAGAGTTCGAGCTCGCATTCTCAGACACCGTTGCAGAGGGAGGAACATATATGCGTGCTTTCTTGAGAATTTCAGCAACAACCCAATGTTTACGCTTGCTCAGAGGCCTAGAAGAATCCAATCGAACCTGAAATGACAAGAACAAAAGCATATGCTTGTTTAGTTATCTTACAAAACCAAGAACACACAGCAAATCCAAAATTGCACAAGACACTGTTGTCAATCACCAAAAACAGCAGTTTGTTCAAATTTAGCTACGCAGTAGTGTTGTTATAGCCACTAGAGACAACAATTTGTGCTAAATGGCGTATTGCAAAACAATTTTAATTTATTAAAATTCATGTTTAACAACACTGGTAAAAGATAGGTAAATTATTTGCAATACTAACTCGGTCACCGATGTTGCAGAGATTGTTTTCATCATGAGCCATAAACTTGGAAGTGCGCTTAATATATCGGTTGAACATTTTGTGGTGGAACAATCTATCAACTGCTACCACAACCGATTTCTGCATCTTATTTGAAACCACCATTCCTACTACTTGCTTCATCTTCTCTGCTATTCCAATCCCAACAAACCCTAATTCAGATGAGTATGTATTAGTACAACAAGATAGTAGCTAAAAAATTTCATAAATAAATGTCGCAAGCGAACTTTGAAGAAAACAAATAGTAATCACGCACCAAAGAACAATAGAATACAACAACAACAACCAAGCTTTATCCCACTAAGTGGGATCGGCTACATAGATCAAATTACGCCATAATTTTCTTTCAGATGCCATATTTTGATTCAACTCATTAATTTCTAATTTCTATATCTTTCTTAATAGTTTCTCGTATAGTTTTTTGAGGTCTTCCTCTGCCTCTTTGATCTAACTATTCTCCATCTGATCAACTCTCCTTACTATATAATCTACAAGCCTTCTCTCTACATTCTCAAACTACCAGGCTAAGACTATTTTCCAGCATATTTTCCCCTACAAACTTAATCACATACAAGAGTTTTAAACATGTCTACACAATAATAATTGCATAAAAAATGTTAGTTTGACACACAAAATTGACACCAGTCACCATATATTATACGATTTTGATTTTTTTTAATATCTTCTTCACTCTCTTACAATCAAATCAATACTTGAATTGAATGTGTTTTTATTGGTGTCAATTTTTGTGTCTAGCCTGTGTCTCGTTCCACTTTTGGAGCAGCTAGAATTGATTCTAGAGATGTAAAACTGATTTTGGAGCAGCTACAAATTCTAGCTTCAACTAGTATCAATTCTACAAGCAAAATCATTTCTACTTTAAAACAACTAAACATGTCAAAATCAATTTTACTCCTCTAAAATCAATTTTGTCCCTTCCAAACTTGAAACCAAACATACACTAATCTTGATTTTTTTTTTGAAGGAATACACTAATCATGATTTTAAAAGGAATACACTAATCACTTTTATTGCTCTCGAGTAGAACATTAACTCAAAATTATACAGTTTTGATACAAAAGAACACTACTGGTGAACAGTTAATTAACTCAATATGCATGTCTACAAACATAGTTTTGCATCAATACTTACAGAACCCAAACAATTTCACGTGTTTAATCCAAAAGGATACATAAATTTCATTTGTTGGTGAGTTCTTCCATTCAATAGCAGATTGTGATTAATCATAGCCATAAACCTCAAGAGATCCAAGAACAACTTGCTAACAAGGAACAAGTATTGAAAACACACAAAGCAGTAATCATATAGCATATCATCTCAAATCAAATAAAGCATGATTCATACATTGTATTAAAGCTAAAATCAACCTCAAAATGCATGTTAAAAACACAACTTCAACAAATGAACATAGCATCTCAAATAAAAGGTAACATGTGAAGAATAAACATGTAATCTCAAATCAAGCAAAAAACCCATGACACCCACATGCAGAAAACCCATTATTATCGCTAAGAACAAGCAAATCACAAAAACAAAAAATCAAACAAAGGAGAAAAAGAGAGTTGCAGAGTGAAAATGGATCAATACCTGAGTTGAACAGTGAATTAACAGCCCCAACAATATACTCTAAAACCTTTGACCCCGTTTGTTTGGGCTTTTATTTTTAAAAAAACATCTATTTTTTCAACTAAAAAATCACAATTTTTATTTTGTTTATTTGTTTCAGATTTTTTTTAAAAAATTATTTTTAACTTCAAAATGAAAAGCTATTTTAAGTAGTTTTCTGAACAAAAAAAATTTAATATAAGACACTCAAGTATAAAAGCTTTAAATCTTAAAAAAAAAAATTTTTTTTGTTAGTAAACAAACAGAAATAATTTTAATTTCTTTTTAAAATCTCTAAAAAAAAATTCTAAATTATTTTAACTCAAAATCTATTTTTTTTTAAACTGAAACAAATGCATCTAGATAAACAAAACTGTCATTTTAAAAAAATGTGAGGGTAAATGTGTCATTTGATGTTCATATGTAGGTTCTCTATGCCTTTCAAAAGAATAGATTTTGAAAAAAAGTTATCTCAAATAGCTTTTCATTTTTAGACAAAAATGATTTATTCCACAAAATGATTTTTAAAAAATCTCAAACAAACACATCTAAAATGATGATAAAAGTGATTTTTTCATAAAAAAAAATAGATTTTTTTCAAAAAAAAAACTTAAACAAACGGGACTTTAATTAGATAAAAAAAAATGTTTAAAATTGAATTATAGGTAAACATTGTTCAACGCCTTCAAAACATTAGCAACCACCCTCCAAACATCAAACCACACATTGTTCAAGGCTTTCAAAAGTTTCTCTATATCTTTTACTTTTTCAAAACGCACAAAACCAAACGCACTGCCGTTAACATTACTTTTCCGTGCCAAGTACACATCTTCCATAATACCACACACCTCAAAATCTTTTCTCATGGAAACATATGAAATATCACATTAAACACGGTATAAATTGATAAAATTTATGTCAATAGATAAATATCACAATTTCATCGAAATCTAAAATTAAGATAAATTTAAATTATTTTTTGAAGAAGATAAAGTTAAATTATTTAATTAGATAAAAGAAATGTTTAAAATTGGATCATAGAACAAAGTATTGTACTTCAACTTCAACAACTACTCTATAAAAATCTAGGAGTTTGAGTTTCAAATTTTCACTTCACTTCACTTCACTTCAGACAGATTCTTCTCGTGTTCGAAAATGGATCCATACACTTCACTTCTCTCGAAAACCCTAACACCACAACCACCACTTCAAAAACTCTCCGTAATTTCAATCTTCTCCCATCTTCGTTCATCTTCTCCACATCTCAATCACCAATCCGAATCTGGAAAACGCGCCATTTCGCAATGTCTTACTTCTTCTTCCGCCACCGTCGTCGATGAATCCGTTCGTCAATTATGCCGTCTTGTAACGGATGGTGTTGTTGATGTGAATTTTGGATTGTTGGAGCTTTCTTCTGCTTTGCAAGGATGTGATTTGAAGTTTGTTAATGTTTTTGTCAAGGGATTAGGTTTTCTTGTTAAGTTTGGTTTTGAGAAGAGGAATGGTGATTGGAAGTTTCATGAAGTGATTAATCATCCTTTTGTTATGGTTATATTTCAATTCTCTATCTCAATTTAATTTCATTTTTATGCATAAACAATGCCACTAAGCTCACTAGCACCGACACTTGATTGAAAATTTGGCGTGTCATGTACTACAATAACACATGTGATTACGTTTAATTAATTACTTAATTTAAATTATTAATGAAGTTTAGAGACGTGTCAGCGTCGTGTTTGGCGTCAGTGAGTGTCAATGCTTGATAGCTACTAAGTTTTTTTGTCCGAAAATGAATCAGGGAAACACCACCTGAAACTCACACATACATGTGCAATGTCTTGGGTTTGAATTCGGGTGAAGGTGTTCATTATCTAACCTAGTAATACCTGCATTGCCGGTTGATATAGGCCTTACAAACATTCGTAACTTCATTATTCTCTCTCTAGATTCACTTTCATAGTTATTTATGTATTAAATAATTCTAGCAACACAATATCATAGTGGATATCTTATAAGCGAGTTTATAGTGGATATTTGTTTGGTAAAAAATAGCAGATATATGATAAGCCGGTTGACAACGGACGGGCTTATAGGAGATAGATGCTACGCTAATTGGTAGCTGTTTGAAAGAATTTGCGGTTGAACTAGCTTATTTATGTATTTAGTAATTTTAGCAACATAATTTTGAGGCTCTGTTTGGTAAAAAATAGCAGATAACTGATAGGTGAGTGTATAGTAGATGAGCTTTTAGAATATAACTGATAAACTAGTTGGTAGATGACAACTTATAAGTTAACAGATTGAATTTATAGTGTTTGATAAAATTAGCGATTGAACTTGTTTAAACAATAAATTTGAATTTTGGAGGCAAAAATAGCGGATAACTAGTAAACCAGTTTATAGTGGATGAACTTATAACAGAAAGCAGCTCATAGTTTATAAGCTGGCTGATTGAATTTGTAGTGTTTGATAAAATTAGTTGTTTAACTAGCTTATAAATATGAAATGATAAAAAAAAATGATATGTTTGATAAGTATTTACTATTTTTCAATTAAGATAAGATAGGTAAAATTGAGAGAAAATGATAAGCTATAAGTTTTAAGCTATAGGTTCTGTTTGAGCTTATCTACATGCATAAGTTTTGTGAGACTGTTTGGGAGAACTTAAGAAAACAGTTTATGACATTTTTAAGAAGCTTTTTTCAGCTTATTTCCATAAGCTCTCTAGGATAACTTATAAAAACAGCTTATACGAAAAACAAATTAAGCTGTTTATCCAAACAGGGCCATAGACAACATGAATTAGCTTATCAAAAAGCACTATAAGCTAGTAAAGATAAGCTATAAGCTTGTGAGAAAATGATTGATACCAGACAAGTCTTTTTTAGTCATATAAGCTTATAACTTAGCTTATTGTGCTTGCCTAACAGACCCTAAGACGTGCTTCTTAAAACTTTTATTTATTGGTTAAAATTTATGCGTTTCTCTCTAAATTTATGTGGGACCCACAAAATTCAGGGGAATTGATTTGAATTTCTAGAGAGTGTGTTGCTAGTACTATATATTTATGTATTGATATTTATTTCTTTCCAAAATTGGTAAATTGGTATTTGTTAAAAAATATCATTTAGAAAATCTCAAGAAGTTAGTGTCGACAAGAATTTAATGTTAGTAATTAGACAAGAGTGTTTTTAAAAAATACCAGACATGAGTGTATTTCTTGCTTGAGAGTACATGAAGGACAAACGCAGACACATGACATGGCACTGCACGTATGCACTGACATTAATTTAAAAAATGGAAGCGATTCCTCATGACACATGTCAAATACCAGACATGACTTTGATATGAAGTGTCAATGCTATATAGATATATGAATAGTGTGTATGATTGAAATTTTGTGAAGGTGTTTTTACTGGATATGAATGAAAGCATGCAAAAAATACTTCACTGAATGACCGAACCTTGGTGTGCAAGCAAACTGAGAGCATGTTTGGTTTTCCATTTAGGGTGCTAAACGTACTTTGACCATATGTTTGATAAATTATATTAGTTTGCTTGTAAGAGTCATTTTAGCTTCAAAAGCAAGCTAAGTATATTTTATTTTTTTAGAGTATGGTTATTGAACTCTTTTTTTTAACTATTGATTTGATGTTGAGTCTAATGTTTGGCAGATATTGTCGAGCCGGGTCGAAGTTCAGTCTGAACTCCTGCAGCAAGTGTTGATGTTTATGTTACAGAATAAGCAGCTGAGAATGGTGCAAGTTTGTGAGTTTTTAAAGCCCTTGTTGGATTTTTCGATCATAAGATTGTTAGTTTCGGAGTCGTCCTCTTCTTCATTTGGATTGCAACTAGTATCGTCTATGGCATCATTCTGCTGCTCGTGTCCGAATGAGTCCATACCTGTTCTTAAGCTGTTAATGGGATGCCTTAAGTATCTTCCACATGAGACCTCTGAAGTAAGTGTATTAATATCGAGCAGGAGCATCAGATATATTGGTTAAATTACATCTTGTTCTAGTCGTTATGTTTTGTTATTGTACTGAGAAGTGGAAAAATATGATGATATGATCATCTTATTGCTGTTTACTTTTTGGGCCTCAGGACTATAGGAAATTAGTATTTGTTGTAGAACATATGGTGGAGGCGTATATAGTGGTCCTGAAATCTCTGGCCGGAATGAAATTGGTATGCATCTCCCTTGTAATTTCATGTTCACATTCGTATTCACCACTTTCATGATTTAGCCTTGTTCTTGTACTGATCTTGATCCTTGTTAACAGCTGATTACCGAGGCTCAACTGTGCGCTATCGAATTTCTGGGGACAATTATGTCTCTGTTGACATGTCTTCAGTGGCACTCTGGTGGTCACGAGTCCATAATTGAACTCTCAAGGCGGTTGTTGTCTGTTCAGAAAGATCTTGGCTTGCGATGGGAGTCTGGTTTATCAAAGACTATGGTGTCATTATTTACGATCCTTGTTCAATCAGAACTTGAGCATGAACAAATTTCTATATCTAAACTCCTCCTCTTAATCCTCAAGTGGAAATACGATAAGGGTGAGTTGCTATGAAGCACGGATACGGACACCGGACACGACACGGACACTGTCACGTCGACACAGCTAATAATTTGAAAAAATCACATAACTCAGTGTAATTACAAGTGTTGGTGTCGTGTCGGTGTCGGACACGACATGTGTCCGACACCGGGACACGCCTAATCCAAGAAGTGTCCGTGCTTCATAGGTGTGTTGTCTATAGTTATACAATTTTGAGGTTTATGCAGGCTTTGAAATTGAATGCATGTGAATAAAAGCATGAGCTTCTTTTACTGAAATTGCAGCACTTATTTTTCAAATTTTCAATATTTCCATTGAGTTGCTGTAAGTAATGTACGCCTGGGATTCAAACTTCACAATTTCATTGAAACATTTTATGAACTTTTCAGAAAACTGCTTTTACATGGATTCTCCTTGTGATATCGTGATAAACTGAGTTCATGTTTTTAGGTGGCTGGTTTGTAATTATTAGCTATTTAGCATTTGGATTTTAGGCTACATGTACCTCATACATACTTTCTTCCAGGATTTTGAATAACCTCATATAGTTTGGACTATCTTCTATTGCAAAAATTATTCATGCCCTAATTTGCTCCTGCTCAAATTTTGTAAAGTAATCCATGTACTTATTCACAACCTTAATGTCATCATTTTATAATTTATTTATTGTGATGATTGCCAATGCAGTTGATGCTATCGAAAGAAATACGTCGTCTCCATTTGAAGAGATTTTGTTTTTACTTCCCTTTGTCAGCCTCATGTCATCTCCTTCTAAATATGTGAAAGCACTGGCTACTGATTTGCTTCTCATCTTGGAGAAGCTCCTTGTCAAGATGTTGGTGGCACCAAGGCATAAACCGTTCATTGAGGAGGGAACTCATTATCTTAGTACACCAGGAATTATAGTTTTGAGACTTTTGCAACATCTGTGGTATCAGGTATTTTGTCTGGCATATCATATTTTTCCTGTTTAAAATGTTATGTAGATTACCTCCGCAGATGATGTATTTTTTTGTTTTGGATGGATGCATTATGCTGTTGTCCTGAATGAACATACGATTAAATGCAAATTCGCAGGTTGTGTTTAAAAAGTGGGCATTCAATTAACGAGAATTAATAGTAATTATGTTTTGCACCCAGCAATAATTATAATTTATAAATTATATGCTTCTGTTGTTTCAGGATGGAGATTCTTCTTCCAGAATTTCCCTTCTGAATGTGGCTTCGAAGGGATTGAATGAAAGTGAAATAATGCCTGATAAACCAAGATCTTGGGCTTCTCATCTAAGTGAGTCCTGTTTGTCAATTGTTGACCGACGAAAATCTACATTCCCCCTCTTGCTCTCGCAGGAGTTATTTTTAACCGGTATGAGTATGACCCTTAGCTTTTGGGAATGGCATTAGTGAGCATAGTTTTTCTTTTTTTTAATATGATGTATGGGATTGATGTTATCTCAATGTCGCCCTTGCAGAGACGCCCTTACTCAGTGCCGTTCTCAGTGTTTTATTGATACATCCATCAATGGGGGCTTCTGCTGTTGATTCTTTGTCTTCCATTGCCATTATGGATCCCAAACTCGGAGTTCCTTTGTTGCTAGCAGTTATGTTTTACAGTAATATATTCACAAGAAATGATGCCGTTTGCCATGATATGCTGGTAAGTTCTACATTTTGGACTGTCACTTATTGTGTGGCATTATCTTGTTCTGTTGTCTCCGTCATTTGTGATATCAGTATATATTTTTCCCTTCCCTTATTTTTAAATCTTTTTGCAGCTAAAAATCTTTGAAATGCTGCCATCACTTGCTTCACACTCGGCAATGATTCCACTTGTAGTTCAAACCATCTTGCCAATGCTTAACAAAGATGCTAAAGTGTGGGTACTCTACTAGATTGTGTATTTGTTTGCTTTTTTTCTTTTCTTTTTTCCGGTAGCGGTATCTTGTTTTTGTTTAGCAACCATGTTGTACCGCTGAGGTCCCTTGTTTAGCATTCTGACATTGAGCAGTACAGTGTTAATTAAAGGCCAATTGTTTTGCATAACTTCCATTCCTTTCTATCATTTTCAGAAGTGTTACTGGTTTTACATAATCTTTGTGAGTGATATATTATGTCTGGAACTGTGCTCATATGCCTAAAAAAGTGTTCTTTGAAATTTAGAACTCTAGATATGGCTGTACGGCTGAATGTTTATTTTCACCTCATTAATAAGAGGATGTCTGATTTTACGATAGGAAATTCATTTTGGTCCTCAGTTATTATTCTCACCGTTGAACTAAAATTTGGCCCTCATGCATTCTCCAAAATATTGAATATTAATGCATTTCATCTTTAAACATTTTTTTCCTCAAAATGCAGTTCATTGTATGCTACGGGAACTCGATTGCTTTGTCGAACTTGGGAGATCAATGATAGAGCCTTTGGAAGTTTGCAAGTGAGTTTTTCATTCCACACTTACTGTACTTCCCACACCACCACATATTATTATGGGTGTATTGTATATTTACATTTATATTTATTTTATGCAGAAGATAAGAATATTTAAATGGTAATTGATTAAAGAAATTGAATTGTTCGCACGATGATTCAAAGCTGTAAATGTTAGTTCAAAATTATCTTTAAGGTTGAATACAATTGACGTAGTATCAGCATTTCATTCTCCATCTCTTCATTATCTGTTGTGATTGTGTTAAACTGCTATTGAAGTCAAGGTGTAGTTGATTTACTATATATGCTATCTCTTATTTCTTAGAGCAAAACCTACTACTTGACAGCCCATATATTGCTCATCCAAAACCTGTGCGCAGTCACAAAAAATTCTGTTCAAATTTGCTAGTTTTACTTGCAATCCGATAACTTTTGGTTTTCCTGTATTTTCTTTCTGAGCTGCCCATTTCAAAGCCTTTTGCTGTTGAGATGCCAATTTGTTTACTAGCTGTTTCTTCAAGGTCTTACTATATAAACTTTTCCTGATTTGTTTTATATTGCCTCCATATCTAGGGTGTCTTGCTCCCTAAGGGTTTCACTGATTTCATGTCAGACAGAGCTATCTGTATCAGTTTGGCTGCTTCCATTCGAGATGTTTGCCATAAAAGCCCTGATAGGGGTGTTGATCTTATACTGACTGTTTCGGTATGCCCAGCTGTTTTCTTCTTTCTCTTTTTCCTGTGTATTTTTTTTTTCTTCTGAGAAATACTGATTTTGTGTTGTAAAAACAGTCTTGCATCGAATCCCAAGATCCTATAATTAAAGCTCTCGGCTTGCAAAGTCTTGTCCACCTTTGCGAAGCTGATGTGATCGGTAAGAGACCTTACTCTAAAACTTATCTAAAGGAATGATAATATACTAATGAATAGCTATTTATTCATGAATTTTGGTTTTAGATTGTGTTGCATTTATTATTTTTTAATATAAAATCAAAGCATTCTAAAAGGTACGCTGTCTTGTGTGTCTAGATTTTTACACTGCATGGGATGTCATTGCAAAACACGTGCAAGGTTACAAAGGTGATCCTATTATTGCACACAGGTAAGCTTGTCATTATCTAAGGCTCTAAGCAGACATACATTGCAAAACTTTGACTATAACATGGATGGTGGTAAAATTTCATCCAGAAAAGTAGAAGGCATGGTTTAGAGCCTAAACTGAATATTTAAAGTGTAAAACCCTGGGCCTTTGCATCCTAACTCTAATAAGCATCCTAGTTATTTTTTATAAATACCGGTGATATTTTTTTTATATGTAACCTCTTTTAGTAAATAAAGTTTGCATCTGTATCAAACTTTGATTGGATTGTTTTTTCCCTTTGATAAATACATAATTTCCAAATACTCATCTGTCATCCTTAATTAAAGACAATTCCTGTCTCATGGCAGCATTTGCCTTCTACTAAGATGGGGTGCAATGGACGCAGAAGCATACCCAGAAACATCAAAGGGTGTGCTGCTAATTTTGTGGGATTTAGTTACCTCTAGCCATGGGACAAAGTGGGAAAAAGCAAAAATATCAGCCCTGGAGGCACTTATTCAATATGAAGTATATCATTGATGCAACCCTTGCTCTGCACATTTTTTGGTCTAAAATTAAGAAATTTATTCTTTCTCCATTAATAACCGTGTTTCCAATTTCCAGGTGTCGCAGCTTGAAAAAAGTATTCCAGATTTTAAGCAAATGAATTTGGAGCTTTTCTTTTCAGAGACAAGTCCCACTGTACTCAAGGTTATGGAGGACTTTCATGTCAAGATTATATCATATGAGCACATGTAATCTTTATATCCTTATTGCGAAAACCCAAGTTCCAAATTGAATAGAGATAAAACTTGAACTGATTTTATATAGAGTGGCACCCCTCACCTTACATCGGTATGTAAGGCTGAGTTAAGTCCAATATAAAACCTATCCACGGGCTACACTTAATGTCCACGCATTAAAACCAATAGAGCTGAACGCGAGGGGGTTTATTTGAAAAAATCCAAACATGACTCCAAGGTAAAGCATTATTCTTTCACAAAGCAACATGCACGCCAGCATAAAAAATTGCTGCAACAGATTAACATTGGCCACCCAGCTTCTTGCTTAAACCTGTCAATATAGAACTAACTGAAAAAATCTTCAAATTCCTTCTTCATCATTCCCTTAATCTGCTTTGCAGAATTTCCAAAATCCTTTAAACCCTAAAGACTCTTGAAAGGTACTGGAGATTCTTCACGAAGTGCAAGTATATTATTGGTTGCTCTCTTCTCCAATTTCCTTTACCTTTTTTAATCCATCCTTTTCGGCTGCATTTAAAATTGTAAGGTAGTCTTTAACAAGAGAATTCGTCATTACAGAATCATCTCATGCTGAATGTTTCCCAGAGACTTTTAGTATTCATTATATCTTGTCTTTCAATTTCTAAAGATTTTGGTTCTGGAATTTCAATTGAAATCTGATCATCAAGTGAAATGCATCTCTTATTTGGTAATTGCATGCATAATGGAGTAGACGAAACGAGAGATTGAAGTTCACGCAATTGAGAACTAATGGGTGGGAGAACAATCTTCGATTTCCTTTTTGTTATTGTTCTCCTTGTTCATGATATGACCCTCATCAGCTATCGAGAAAGCTTTGGAGTACGGGGTATGTATCTCATGATGATCAGATTTCAGTTGACATGGCAATTGCAGAACAAGTAACTACTGTAATTGATAGACAAGACGTAATGAATACCAGAAGTCATTGGGAAACATTCAACATGCATGATTCTGGAATGAAGAATTATCTTGTTAAAGACTATCTTAGGATTTTAAACACAACTGAAAAGGATAAATTGGAAAAGTTAAAGGGAATTGGAGAGAAGAGAGCAACCTAAATACTTGAGCTTTGTGAAGAATCTCTAGAACCTTTCAAGAGTCTTGATGATTTAAAGGATATTGGATTTTCTACAAAGCAGATTAGGCAAGATCGAGTGCAGAAGCAGAAAATGGTGCTAAGAGAGTTACTCAAGCAAATCAAGATAGGAGATGTTAATGCAATAGAGATAATCTGTGATAACCAAGCCGGGCTTCAATGTTCCTTCCAATCCAGCCTTCCATGAGAAAACAAAGCACATAAAGATCCACTACCATTTTGTAAGAGAAAAGTTCTTTCAGGAGAAATTATAACGAATTTTGATGTTCCAACTGATCAACTAGCTGATATATTTACCAAGTCTCTTAGAGGATATTGGGTTGAATCTACTTGTAACAAACTTGATGTATATGGCATGCATTCTCCAGTTCGAGGGGGGGCATTAGAATTCATCACATGCTTTGTGTAATTAGTCACATGTAAAATATGCCTTGGGTAATTAGTTACTAATGGGATTGGAATTAGCAAACACATTAACTTGTATTTACTGTAAATTGTAAATACATTATAAATACAACTTTGTGTAGTCTCATTAGACACAATTCCAATTTGATAGGAATGACAAAGAAGGAGGTTGGAGAGCTTTTGATTAGTTCTATGTTGAAAGGTTTTAGCAAGAGGCTGGGCAGCCACTGTTAATTTGTCGCAGCAAATCTGTGCTGGTGTGTATGTTGCTTTGTGAAAGAATAATGTTTTACCTTGGGGGCAGTGTCTCTATTGTGGCTTGTAACATGAGGGGTGCCACTCTTTATAAAAACCAAATAATCTTACAATCTATTTACTAATCTGCTGAATGTGATAGTATGATTAAATTTGATAATTGTGATAGTATGATTAAATTTGATAATTTTCCCTTCATTTGCTTTAGAAATCGTCGAAGGTTAGTCAAGGGGAAAAGGGTTGCAGGAAGTAAAATTGAAAAGTTGGTTGATGTATTTCCACAGGCTATATTCTCTTCAGGTATGGTGGTTTTAGCTGTCCATTTTATGTTTTTTTTTTCCTTCCTTCAAGAATACCTGTGAGAATAAATTCCTATCAGTTTGTGGAAAAAGTAAAATAAAATGCTTGAGTTGTGTTTCTTTTATCTGTCATACATGCATAAAATGAAGTAAAACCAATTTATTTAGATTTAGCTCAAATCTGAATGATACTGAGTGCTATCATATGATCTAAAAAGTGAGTGGGGTTCCTTCAATGGAATAGTGGAAATTCTGACACTATTTTTTTTTTTAACAAACACTGTCCTGTTTAATGTAATTTTCATGTGTTTTTTGAATATGCTTTGATATGTAAGCATTCTATTTGCAGGAAAGATAAATGAGGCTATAGAATTACCTGGTGCAGCTTTATTATGTTTTTCTTTCACTCCTAAAAATTTGAATGAACAGCAGGCATCAAAAGTAAGATATCAGTACATTAGATATATTCTTCTCTTTATATTTGACCGCACTTTTAATATGATTTTATGAACATTTAGAGGCCAAGATATGTACATGCTGCGTATGAGAATGCTCTCAAGGAAATAGCTGCTTCTCTTCACCTCTCAAGAAATATCTTGCTTGCACTCATGTCATTGCAATCATGGAAAGACTTCATGCGACGTTGGGTGAAGGCTTACATTATGTCTTATGATGCTAAGGCCCAATTGAGTGTCCTAGATAAAACTTCTAAAGCTGCTAGTGATATTTTGAAGGTAAATATCTGTGTATTTATGTCAAAATATCCCTGCAAGTACTGTACAAGTTTGTCATATCTGATGTAGAATTTTACTTGTATGCATTTCATGCAGAGTATGACAGCAATAGCAGATATGGCTATACCTAGAGCTGCTGAAAATATTGCACTGGCCATAGGTGCACTCTGTGTGGTGAGAAGCTTTTTCATGGCCTTACACCCATTTTTCATCTTTATAGATTCTGAATAGTTATCTTCTCTGTTAAATTAAGCCATTGTTGGGATAATTGAACATGTAATTCCATGGGTATTAACAACATTTTAGGATTTAACTCAATAGGTATTGAATTAGTGAGGAAATTTTCTAATAATCTTTTTGATTGGTAGTATATCTTTTGTAATTAGCATAATAGCATTTGATTGTTATGGTGTCGGGTGTTGCTATTGTCAGGTTCTGCCTCCATCTGTTCACACTGTTAAATCTGCTGCTTCAAAATTTCTTTTGGAGTGGTTGCTCCAACATGAACATGAACACCGTCAATGGTCTGCTGCAATTTCTCTTGGATTAATCTCTAGTTGCCTTCATGTAACCGATCACAAAGAGAGATATCATAACATCACAGGATTTCTTGAGGTATTTTTTATTTCTTCTTTTTGTGTGTATATTGTCTCAATGTTTTTTAAGATCTAGATAATCTTCTTTCTTACATTTAAATATTGAAATAGTTTCTTACTCTGCCTTATTTTCTTTCCCTAGCTTTTGTTAGTCAAGTAAAAAAAAAATCAAACCTTTATGAGATTATGGCATATACATAGGTTCCTATTACAAACGTAGTAGGATAGTAAAGAAGGAAAGTAAAGAGGGATATGGCATACTATTCACACACACGGCAAAGCTAAAAGCATCAATTGTCAACTGTATCCTGCAGTTTTATTTATTTGGTTCATTTTGAAAGGAACTATACATTAAGTTTATTTTACCACCAAAAAAAAAATACAATAAGATTATTCGGTACTCTGTTTAACTATTATGTGATCTTCCAGGTTCTTTTTGTTAGCAAAAGTTCTCTTGTAAAAGGAGCATGTGGTGTTGGACTGGGGTTTTTGTGCCAAGATCTTCTTACCAGAGTTGAAGCTGCTGATGACTCTGCTGTCAAAAAGGAAACGGAAAAGGTTCCAGAATCCGAATTACTAGGGAAAATTGTTGGGGCCCTAGCTACAATGATACAACAGAGAACCAAATGTTCTTCTGATGCTTTGGACAGTTTATGCTTTCCACTTGGTAATGATGTGAATGCTGACGTATTTGAACTGTCATCCGAGGATAGTGAGGATAGTGACGACTTGGAAGAAGATATATGGGGTGTTGCTGGACTTGTTTTTGGTTTGGCTACCTCCATCAGTGCATTATACAGAGCTGGAGAGTTAGAGAACATTATCAAGATAAAAAACTTGGTAATATCATGGCTTCCACACACGAATTCACTATTTCAAAGCACTGATTTGCAAGGGGGAAAATCTGATATTGTTTTAGCACTAGGATCTTGTATTGCACTTCCTACAATAGTGACTTTTTGCCAGAGAATGGAATTGATGGATGATAATGAGTTGGATCATATTGTGTTTGGCTTTAAAGGATTTATTTCTGAGTTAATATCGGTGAAAAAGTCTGGCATTTTACACCATAGTTTACTGATGGCATCATGTGTTGGAGCAGGGACAGTAATCTCTTGTATACTGAATGAAGGTGTTCACTCTATTGAGGTTGAATGTGTCAAATGTTTACTTGAACTATTCAGGAAATGTTACTCCAATCCTTTCCCTTTTCTTGTTCATCTTGGTGGTATGCTAGGAGTAGTTACTGCAATGGGAGCTGGTATAGGGATTTTGGTCTATATGAATTTTCCCAATTACAGTAGACAATCTACTTATCAGAAGGAGGTAATTTACCTTATCATAAAGTTGTTACCATTTGTCTCTCATCACATTTTTCCCCCTTATTTCATATTGAAGTATCTTATCATGTAAACTGCAGGATTCTTCTTCTGTCACTGGCCCTCTCCTTTCCACCTCTGTCATTGAGCCAAATTTGACATCGTTGGTGCAAGAAATGTTTCTTGTGGCACAAAATTCTGATAATCACCAGCTACAACAGTTTGCTTCATGGGTACTCGCTTTCCTTCGACATCATGTATGGTCCAAGCAACTTTTGGGGGTTGATGGTGATACTAATATGGCTGAAACTAATTCAAAATCCCTTCCTCATAATTTTCCGGATGACAGTGTGGCTTTGAAACTTAGTTTGTGGCTTATGGAGTTCAAATACACCGAGGTAGATTTCTTGCCCGTATTTTGTGTACAAATATTTGATGTTCTTATTTGAGTGAATTATATATGTTTTTTAAAGTATAAAATATTTATTATTTGTCTTTCATTTTCATTATCTGTCTGTGTTTCTCTCCCTCTCTAACTCATATTTTCCCTTTATGATACCTTTCTTTGCTTGATGGGAGGCTTGTGTTCCTGTGCAATTGAATTTTGGAGTTGATGTAAACATTAGATCTTTAAATTATGTGAAGAGTTTTTGTTTCATGTCTGGGAGTTGGAAAACTAACTAACTACACTAGCAGTTTAAATTCTAAGTCTCATTCTTCAAATTATGGAAACTATTTTACACTTATCTGTAACTCTGTTCATCATTCAAATTGGGTTCCGAAGTTCGTTTCTTTCGAAGACCATATGACATATTAAATTAATAGTTGAGATCACTCATAAATATATTTCATATTGATTGGTTCCATTTTTCATGTAAAATATAATAATCATGCTAAAATCATTGAATTGCGATGATTTTAATATTGTTATTATTTCAATACCATTGACTTTGCTACAACATATTGTAGTCTTCGTCGTTATTCTTTTCCTTGCAGTGTTTGTAAGTGGAACCCTGCTTGTGCGCGTCATTTGCAACAACAGTGCTTAAACTAGAAAATTATCTAATTTTGTTTATTTGATTAGGCAATGGAACTCATATTTGTATTATTGGACCTCTTTTATGGGTTATGCTTTATTGCTACACTAAACTATACCTGCTATGACGATTCTCCTAATTAACTCTATGTTCTAGATTTAGTTGGCATAGTTGTCTAGAATAGACTCTCCATATACATCCTATACTAAATTTGTCTATTACATTAAGGAAGTTGTGTGCTTTTGTCGGTCTCTCATTTTTCTCATTTTATGTTTTGTCCAAATTCAGCTAGGTAGTAGTGCAGATGCTGGCACAATTGTTGCTATATTAGGGTGCCTTTCTAGAGCTCCCAGGTTACCGAGCATGGATTGGGGGGTAATTATTAGGCGTTGTATGAGATACGAAGCCAAGGTTACTCAGTCGTTATCAACAGATTCTGATTTGAAGAAAGGAACGCTAAGGGAGGAATGTGTGTTGTTTGCAATAGCTCATGCAAATCAATTTGACTCGCTGCTAACTTTTCTTGATGAGCTGTCTGACTTATCCAGATTAAAGACACTTGAAATAAATTTACAGTGTTGTCTGCTAAATCATCTAGCAGATCTTGTAAAAGTATTTTCAAGCTCCAGGCTTGAGAAGCTATTTGGTGATGTGGGTTATCACTTTTCTTCATTGAATTCATGCGAAGAGTATGAAACCTACGAAAAATGCTTGTTGCGCCTTTCCTGCTGGAAGGGACTCTATGAGTGCCTAGATGAAGTTCCCGTCGACACATCGGGCCACATATCCCATGTTGAGAGATGCATGGAGGTTCTATTTACCTTATTACCAGTTGTGAAATCTTCTGGAAGTGTAGTGTCAGGCGACACAAGTTCTGTAGAGGAGTGGTCTGAGGCTGTAAGATGCTTAGGGAAGGCTCCACAGGGTTGGCTATTGGATTTCCTGAAGGTATGCATTGCGTCTCTTTGTCAGCTTTTCTCCCTCAAAACAATTATTTTGAAATGTTATGCTAAGTTAGTGCTCCTTGGCATTGATTCTTACTGATTGAGGTCAAGCTTATTGGATACAAAATGCCTGTAAGTTTGTTTAAATCATGTGAACAAAGTGGTCATCTGTATGCACAGGTTTCACAAGAGGAGTTTGTTCAAAGTGCGTGCAAATCTACTGAAGTCAAAAAGAAGGTTCATGCTAAGATTAAGCTTGTGAAAATTGGTTCTCTTCCACCAACTGAACTAGGAAAAATGAAATCCTTCATATTGAACTCCAAATCACAAGGTGAGTATTCAGCTCTGCATAGTAATTCGGATTGATTGGGACTGAATCAAATCAGATTGTTAGAAACTTAGAAATATATTGAGCTGGAAATGTCGATGCTAAAGATTAACTTTTTGCAGGATTCTGGGATGTCCTCTTGGAAGTTGCGGCTGTTTTATATCATGCAGAGATAAGTTTCAAAAGACAGTGGCTTATTGAAACTCTTGAAATTAGCTGTGTATCCAGTTTTCCTTCTGTGGTAAGAAACTCGAGATTGATATCTTTATTAAAACTTATTGGGTAGTATTTATCATGCATATCTTGCATGTCCAATTTCAAATTTGTCAGCAACAATTTGGATCACATGTTCATTTATTAAGAAAATTGTCAGCCAATATTTCATTTATTTGAAAAGTGTACTATACATTAATTAAATTATAAAAAATTACATTAATTTTAAGACTTTTCGTTTGAAAGCAAAATTATCTTGGTTTACTGTTAAATTATTTAAAAAAACTTTAGGGGATAAATTTCAAATGAAAAAACTGATATATCCATCTCTTCCATTTTTTTTTTTGAACAAACTAAAATCATCTCTTCCATGATTCTGCAGGCACTGCAGTTTCTTGGTCTGCTATCTGCTACCTGCTGCAAATATATGCCCTTTATGATTGTGGACCAACAAACGGTACTAAATGATCTACCAGTCACCCTTGTGTCTCTTTTAGCCGATAAAAACTGGAATATTGTTGCAGAAACTGTAGTTTCCCATCTCTTTTCATCGACAGAACGTATATATGATTGGACAATGCACATAGCAGATGGCTCTTATGTTCAAGGTTCACAAACCATTGATGAAAGTGAGAATCATATTGCTACTTTTCTACTGCAAGTGATGCATCATACCTGTGTATTATTAAAAGGGTACTTGCCATTAGATAAGCAGCTTAAGCTTGCCGGCATGGTTGTTGCTTGAAAGAAGATTTGTCACAATAGTTACATTATGTTGACACTACAATAGGAAGCTTGTTGTTATATAATGTAAAGCATCACAAACGTGGAGTATTTTTTTCTGAAATGACCCAAGTTAGCTAAAGTTTGAATTCAAACTTCTTTAACTCTTAGCTCAAACCAGTTGAGTTACTAACTTAGTCAAAAGTTGTAATACATCAATAGTGGGTCTGAGCAGAAGCAGTTGTAGATATACTATTTACTTGTCCAACTGAGTTATATTGAGCAGAAGCAAATTTCTTAGACATTAGTGCTATACTTGGCATTACTTGCAAAGATGTGTAATGCATTTCAGAGTTCAGAAGAAGAAATTTTAGTGTATTTTGTTTATGAAATCTTGATTTCAGAGTTGAATTGATGCTTCCATTAAAATGCCAGTTACGAGTATATGCATATCTTTTTTTGCAATTTTTTAAAGTGTACGGTAGTCATTTCTTTTCTACACGTTCATGCAATCATATTTAATTATTATGCAACTTTTTTGTACTATTTTTAAAACATCTTCATATTTAACTATGTAATGAAATATGATAATAAATGCATACAAATTAAATCGTATTTTTAATATAAACTACAAAAACTTTATAATGAAGAACACAAGATGTGGAAGTGATCTTCTAACTTAAATTAACATATTTATCCAAACATTCAAAATAAAAAGATGTACCCTACTGAATAAATATTGAAATTTCAAGAGAAACTTCAAAAATTGACAATCATGCTTCAAAGTAAAATACTATAAATTTCATATATTTTAAGCATTTGGCTCCTCCAAATTGGATGAATCATGAAATGCGGTCTCTCAAATTTATGAAGCAGCAAAAATAGTATTTAAGTTAAAAAACTAAAAATTACTCCTTTTAAGAATTCAAATTTAAAAACTAAAATTTTCTTTTACAATGAATAAAATCATCGAGTGATATATTTACTAGATAAAGGTCATTTGATAGTTCACTTCACTTACGATTTGATTTTGAAAATGAGTTTAATATTTATGCATTGTAAGTTAAACCAAATTTACATTAATTAGATATATGTGCAAATTTGAAAGTGTTATGAGAAATTTCAAACATTTGTCAATGAATGTTGATTTAGTTGTGTCAAAAAAGAATGTTGATTTAGTTGGTTATGAGTTACTCATCTATATAGTTGTACGTTCAAATCTTCATTGTCGATATGAAAAACTCTTTAGCTGATGATCAATTAGTTTTCATTGAACCTTAAATTTGCTCTAACTCTAATGAGCTTCTGAAATTCAACTCATCTAAACTTTTTTCTATTAAATAAAAGAAATATCAAACATCTCTAATGATAAAAGACTTTTATCGTTCGAGTCGAGGATTATGATTAACTCATCTTAACAAAATTCCTTATATAATACAATGTATAAATTAAGCCTTCTTAAAACATTTTAAAAATGAAGAAAAAAAATATTATTCATTTTTATTTCAAAATAAACATAGTCAAATACTTTTGAATTTTTGACACAGAACACTCCTACATTCTTCACTCTGCCGCCATGCAAGCTCATCGCCGCCGTGCGTGGTCACCGGCGATCAAAGGTTTCACTATTCCTCAAATCTCAAATTCAATCTATTCCCTTTCTCATTCAATTTTCACAAAGTATTCATCATTTTCTTCTTCTTCTCTTATTCTACATGATTCTGATTCAAACCCAATTTCAAGTCCATTTTACAATCTTCTCCCACCGACCCAAAACCCTAAAAACATTGTAAACCTCATTTCAACAGCCCTCAAACAAAAAAGTTTCCATCTTTCTCATTTTCAAACCCAATTCAAAACAATTCTCCCTCATTTGGGTACCCATGAAATTTCTAGGGTTTTGATTAGATCACAATCTGATGCTTCCTCAGCACTCACATTTTTCAATTGGGTTAAAAATGATTTAAGGGTCACACTTAGTTTGCATAATTATTGTTTAATTGTTCATATACTTGGTTGGAATCAAGTTTTTGATCAAGCCATGAAATTGTTGTGTGAATTGATGCAATTGAACAATGTGAATGTTGTTTCTAATGATGATGTTTATAAGTGTTTGATTGATTGTACTGAGGATTGTAATTGGAATCCTGTGATATTTGATATGCTTATTAAGGCTTATGTGAAATTAGGTATGGTTGAGAAGGGTTTAGAGACTTTTTGGAAGAATGTTGAAGGTTGTTTTGTTCCTAATGTTGTTGCTTGTAATTGTTTGTTGAATGGTTTGTCTAAGGTTAATTATATTGGTGAATGTTGGGAAGTGTATGAAGAAATGGGGAGGCTTGGGATTCATAGGAACAGTTATACTTTTAATATTATGACGCATGTTTTGTGTAGAGAGGGAGATAGTGATAAGGTGAATGGATTTCTTGAGAAGATGGAGGAAGAAGGATTTGAACCGGATTTAGTTACGTATAATATACTTATTAATGGTTATTGTAAGAAAAGAAGGTTGGAGGATGCATTTTATTTGTATAAGATTATGGGCATTAGAGGTGTGGTTCCTAATTTGATTTCGTATAGTGCGTTGATGAACGGTCTTTGTAAAGAAGGCAAGATTAAGGAGGCTCATCAACTTTTTAATCAGATGGTTCAAAGAGGGATTGATCCGGATGTTGTGTCGTATAATACACTTATATCTGGTTATTGTAAAGAAGGTGGTAAGATGCAAATGTGTAGATCACTATTGCATGAAATGATAGGAATCGGGATTTGTCCAGACAATGTTACTTGTAGGATTGTTTTTCAAGGATATGCAAGGGAGGGAAAGCTTTTATCGGCGTTGAATATGGTTGCGGAACTTCAGAGGTTTGGAATTAAGATCCCTGAAAATTTATATGATTATCTCTTAGTTGCATTGTGTAAAGAAGGTCGACCGTTTGCGGCACAAAGTTTTCTGGTAAGGATATCTCAAGATGGCTATGTGCCTGAAATGAGTACTTACATTAAACTTGTAGAGTCTCTATGTACATTCAATAATGTTGAAGAGGCATTGATATTGAAATCTGAGTTGACAAACAAGAGTATGAAACTGAATCTCACTACCTATAAAGCTATCATAAGCTGCTTGTGTAGAATAAAGAGGACTTCAGAGGCTGAAAACTTGTTGGAGGAAATGGTTAGTTTAGGTATTCTACCTGATTTAGAAATAAAGAGGGCATTAATAAATGGATATTGTGAAGAAAACGATGTTGATAAAGCTGTGTCATTATTGAAATTCTTTGCCAAGGAGTTTCAAGTTTACGATACTGAAAGCTACAATGTAATTGCTAAAGTCTTTTGTGAGGTTGGTAATGTGGCTGAGTTGATGGAGCTTCAAGATAAGCTGGTCAAGATAGGGTTTGTTCCAAATAGTTTAACATGCAAGTATGTTATCCGAGGATTGCAGAAAGGTATGGAACTCGATGATGATGATATATCGAACGGCGACATGCTTGAAGTCTAAGTTGTCTCAACCTAGGATTGCGTCTGACAACTCACCTCGCTTTCTGAATGCGGCCAAACTGACGGTATGATAAACTTTCTGTTGGACATCATGTTGTTGTTGTTGTTATTATTATATTCGGCTGTAATTATTATGTTATTAGGCAAGAACGAACAGTTATTATGTTTTAGGCAGCAGTTATGTAATTAGACAGACAGTTAGTAGTTATGTAATCAGATCGGCAGTTATCTATTAGACAGATTTTAAATAAATAGGACACTGAAGGAAGAAAACAGTAGGCATTTCATTTGGGACTGGGAGAGACCAAGCTCTCAAATTCTTGGAGGGAGAGACCCAAGACTCTCGAATTCCTTGGGAACCTATTGTGTGATCATATTCTATAATCAATAAAAGTAAATTATTTTTATTATATTTCTATGTTTGGTACCAGTTTCTATCACTTTCCTAATTTTGTAACATATAATCGCCTAATTCACAGCTATGGCCGCACAAACTACCTAAAGGAAGCACTGAATGTCTTCAATCAAATGCAGGAGAAGCGATGTGAGCCTGATCGTGTCACTTACTGCACGCTCATCGATATCAATGCAAAAGCTGGATATCTTGATGTGGCCATGTCCATGTATGAAAGAATGCAACAAGTTGGCCTATCTCCTGACACGTTTACTTACAGTGCGATGATCAACTGTTTGGGAAAATTTGGTAATTTAGCTGGCTGCTGACAGACTATTTTGTGAAATGGTTGATCAGGGTTGTGTTCCTAATATTGTCACCTACAATATCATGATTGCTTTGCAAGCTAAAACAAGGAATATGAGGCAGCATTGAAACTATATCGTGACATGCAGAATGCGGTATTTAGACCCGACAAAGTTACATATAGCATTACAATTCTATATGTAACTTTTTTTTTATATAGCATTGTAATGGAGGTGCTTGGTCACTGTGGATATCTTGAGGAAGCAGAAGCAGTCTTTGTTGAGATAAAGCAGAAGAATTGGGTACCAGATGGACCTGTTTATGGTCTTCTGGTAGTTCAACGGGGAAAGGCTAGAACCTGTTTATCTACCAACTTGCAATTCTCTCCTCAGTGCATTTCTCAGGGTGCATCGATTGCCATATGCGTCTAATCTTCTCCAAAGCATGGTAGCACTCGGCCGAAGTCCTTCTTTGCAGACTTATACTCTACTTCTCAGCTGTTGTACAGAGGCACAATCACAGTATGATATGGGATTTTGTTGTGAGCTGATGAAAGTCAGTGGCCATCCTGCTCATGTATTTTTACAGTCAACGTTGGCAGCATGGCCCGACGGTCAAAATGTGAGGGATCATGCAAACAAATTCTTGGACCTGATGCATTCAGAGGATAGAGACGGCAGACGAGGATTTGTAGATGCAGTGGTGGATTTTCTTCACAAATCTGGACTCAAAGAGGAAGCCGGTTTTGTGGGGTTTTGTTAAGCCCAACCCCACATTCTAAGAAACTATCTAAGCACTTGGAGAACCGAACCTTATACAGCTATTGAGGGGGAAGAATCGAGTCACTTAAATGCTTCACTGAGCATTCCTGATTTTGATCTGAGACTTGAACACTCTGTAATATCCAATTCGCTATCATAGTATTTATGCTGTTAGCTGAAGTCCTGATGAGAACCATTAAGCTAACTTTGTTTTCATTTGATCACTTTGTTTTCATTTACATGTTAACATAGTGCAAAACTTTGAACTGGTATTAACATTATTGAATGGTTATCCTCTTTATTAATACATTCTCAATACACCAAGTAAAATCTGATAAAGTAAAAGGCAAACATTGCATAGAAGTCAAACATTGGTGTTTGAAAGTAATTCTCAAGTCCTTGTTGACAATGTTCTTACTAGCTCAGAAGGTTTGCCTGAGTTTAATGTTTTTGGTTGCTAGTATTAGGCATTTGTTTATCTTCGAGTTCCAACTTTGAGAAAAAGTTTGTTATGCGTCAAGCGAATATGGTTGCTCATATCATTGCTAGAGCGGCTATTTCTTGGACTAGTCACTATATCTTTGATTTTCTTCCTCCTTGTATTGCATTGACCAATATTTAACAAATGATGAATTGTTTTTAGTTTGATTTTTTGTAAGTATGAACTGTTGTATCGATAAAAATTTACAAATATCTTATTATGTTGATAAAAAAATGTTAAAAACTAATTATTAAACAACTTTTATGAGATCAATTAACATCATGAAGTTTGTCACCAAATCCCAACCGTTCATGCATAGTTAATCAAAGGCTAAAAACCAACCACTTGAGAAACTTGCATGACATCCTGAAGCTCATATCAAGCAGTTGCAAATTCCGGTGCAAGACATCTATCTAAAACTTGAATCATGTTTAGATATAGAGCATTATTTGCTTCACCTTGATTTTAGCATTGCAAATATGAATTAAAACATCTACTTGGTCAAGTAGCCTAATAGTTAGACTCTCACACCTTAATTGTGGAGGAGTAAGTCGAATTATAATTGAGAATGGACTAGTGATTATTAAAAACCGTTATAATATATGCTTACATGACAAGATAATGAATATTTATTGAATGATAGTGTAAAATTATTTAGTTATCTTATATATATATATATATAGAGAGAGAGTTTAATAGTGGTGGATTGACGGTTCAAAACAACTTTGTACACACATCCAATCAAAACATTCTGAATCGTCACATCAATTAATGATTTTAACTTACTTGGGCCAAATGTGGCAATTCATAATATTTTGATTGGTTATGTGCGCAATATTGTTTTGAACCATCAACCCACCACAATTAAACTCATATATATATATATATTTCCTCTAATTTCAATATTGCAAGCAAAAATTATTGACAACATGAAGACTATTCATATTTAAAGGATAATTGTCATTTTACAATATATTGACAACATTGTTAAGTATTATATTTGAAGGTTATGTTTTATTCTTTCAACAAAATATTTGTATCTATCATGGAGAATTTCAAATAAAAGCTATGTGTTAATACGGTATTAAATGCGTAATGGAGCATTAATGGATTTAATTAATATTAATGATTTTTACACTACCCTTATATAACCCAATCATGTGTGTTTTATTACAGCATGCAAACCCAATCCAATTACGATGCCTTCACGCCGCCGATTCCTCCCCGTCGATGCAACGACCAATTGACCACCACGCTCTGCCGTCATAGATGAATCAATCGAAACTCTTTCGATTTGCCGCTTTTAGCTTCTCAGCTTTTGCCGCTATATTCTCGATTCTAACGGCAAAACCTCGTAAGGATTACGAAGAAATACCCACTTTTCTTTGCGGGTTTCTGTTTGTGTGGCTGAACATTGGATCATCTGGAATGTTCATCAGCATAGCATGTGCATTTCGAAGTTCGTTAGGTATCGGTTTACGATCATTATGTACTTGATCTTGAATGTTGTCATCAATTTGTAATTAAAAATGTGCTCATCATTGACATCATAATTATTCCAAGTTCCTCAGCATGTGCTCACCATTGACATCATGTAGAGATTCAAATGTAGTCACATTAAAAACGTGTTCATTGAAAACATATCATAATCATTCCATTTATGGTGTAAACTATGATGTTTACCATAACAACAAACAAAAATATTTGCTCTCGGAATATCTCAAAACAACTCATATGCATTTTTGTTTGTTGCATACTAATTCGTATTTTAATCTCTTTACACACTAAATTCATTCTTGTGTGTTTTGCATACTTAGTTGTTTCCATTCATGCATGTTTGTATTGTACACAATCCATTTATATTAATCGTAATATGTAATTAGACAAGAGAGTACTTTATCTATGAATATCTGCTAATCAAGTAATTTTTATGATTCAAGATCAATTTGAAAAGATAATTAATTTTTCGTTAAAGTGTTTGTTTGAACTGCTTCTAAACATAAGTTCACAATAAACATAAATGCTTAGTTCTCAAACAAATAAGTAAATTATTAATTATGCCAATGATATCTAAAAAATACATAACATGGTTAGAGTAGTAAAATAAATATACTATCAATTACATTAAACTTATCTTCTGCAATAGTTATTATTTCTAAACACATTTTTTTCAAAGATCTAAACACAAATTTTATATCTTTCATATTTCACTCAATTTATATAAACTCAAGCTTGTTAATATAAATATCCAAAAATAACAACATGATCATTTAAAATATTAAGTTACCATTTGTGAGACTCAGATGGAGAAAGAACAATGACGAGAGTGGGGTATAATTAAAGAAATTTAGTTTAAATTTAATTGGCTAGTTTTTTAGGAAGATGGAGTTAATTTCGAGCAATAGGTGACTTAAATACTAAAGTTGAGAGGATATAAGGAGAGCTAGTATTGAAAAAGTAATTTCATTAAAACAAAATTTATCACATAATTATGTGTTTGTTAGTTATTACTATGAGATTTTATTTAAAATTATGTGTTTGATTTAGATCTGTCCCAGACTTTTTTTTATTCTATATAAGTTCAAATCCTGCAAAACTTTGTCAGGTACATCCACATCTGTTTCCTCGCTCTTAAGAAGAGCACTAAGCTCCAACTCTATACAGTAGGAAGAAAAGTCACATTGCCTACTGTCCTACACGTATAGAAGAAAAATCACATTGCATAGTGCCTACTCACATGGTCTCATCAGCAGAGCATGATGAAACATCACATACAATATATTGTTTGCTCAAGACTTGTCCATAACTAGCAATTATCATTATACCATCGAGGAGATCTCTGATCTGTCGTTTATAATAATTTATAGTTAATAAAATTACCACACAAAGCATTCGTGAGAGAGTATTTCATCAAATTACCTCCAATCGAGTATCATCCCCCAGATTCTCGTCTGTTAGGCTTTTTCCTAAGCATAACTTGATGACATCTATCACAGGCCCATCTATCATGAACCCGAAGGTGCACTTGTCTGTATCAATTTTTATGAACAATCTGAGGAGAAAAGGTTGGTTCAGTTCATAATTATAATCAAAACATCAATGTTGTTTGGTTCAGTTTATGACCATTGCACACCCTAGTTACAGGTTGAAAATATCACCGATATTCAGAGAGAGTCCGTTCTGAGTATTGCGAATGCTCTGGAATAAACCAGTTAAGAATTTCACTCTTGGTAGTACAGCCTTTGGAGCCTGATCTAAAGAGTAGAAAGCCATGTCTACCCTTTGATACCTACACCATCAAAAGCATAGCTAGACTAGTTAAAAACAATTGTTAACTGTCACACACATGCTAAGGTACAAAAAAAACTTAAATCCAAAACAAAACAAAATGTTCATTGTGACCTTCTATCTTGATAGCGTCCTTGTTGTAATACAAAGTTCAAATCCTGCAAAACCTTTTCGGTTACATCCACATCCGTTTCCTCGCTCTTGAGAAGAGCATTAAGCTCTGACTCTATGTAGTATGAATGGTCAATGGAAACTGGGTATTTTATTAAACTATAACAAAATAAATAAATTAAAACATAAATCAATAAGGAAGATGAGTAAATTTCAACATGCAATGGTAACACAAACCATGGCTAGAACACAATTTTCAACTGAACGACTGCAGAAATATTTGTAGCACAATACATCATCTTTTGTGCTTCTAATTGTTTTTATATTTTCTTAGCTCATGACAAATACATGATGCGAAACTTTTAGCTAAGTGTATTAGACAAAATATTCATTTTCATCTCCCAAACACACATTTAATTTGCTTCGTAATTAACAATTTAATGCAAGACAAATAAGTATTGTTTATTGAAATTATTGAAATCGATACAATTATGTTATTATTAGAAAATTGAATATTGTTTATTCATTTTCAATACATAAAAAAGTATTTTCAATAAAGTTATTATTATTGTTATTATTTATCATTTAAACTTTCATTGTTTCTCATAACTTATTGTGAGGATGCACATTATGATCAACATGTTGTCATTTAACGATTTAATGTTATGGAAGCTTTTGGGTAGGTTTGGAGTGTTTGGTGATGTAATTATGTGGTATCGACAATATTAGAAGACTTCTTTCTTTTCATGTGATCCGCAAAGGATTATACCTTAATATATAATTTTTGTTATGTTATCATTTTTTTTATTTATATTGCAATTGTAAAAGTTGACTTGTATCATAACTTTGTTTTCCTTTCATGGAAACAAATTTCATGTTAGGTTTAACACATAGAATCTAATTATTCGAAGTGCTTTCCTCCTTTGTATAGATAGTTGTACATGTGAGAAAGTGTCAGAAATAACTGAGAGAAATCAGAGAAAGAAAGGAACAATTGAGTAAACGTGTTTGAGTTGATGACTTTATTACAAGCAAGCACACTATTTATAGAGTACAAAAAGCATAGCTAACTTCTAACTATCGTTAATAGCTCAGTACAAAAAGCATAGTTAACTTCTAACTATGGTTAATAGCTGGTATGAAACTTAGTTAAATGACATATAAAAATTCTATTAAATAAACATCCATAAGGGTCATACTATAGTAACTTGTTTGACGTGTTTCTTCAGAATAAACTTGTTATGCAATGCCTTACCATGAGAATATAGTACACTTAACTCATGTCTCTTCTTCAATTGTATTTTCACATTCGAGAGTTTCTTGTTTTATTTGAAGTTATATTATTTCCTTGTCAAAAACAACTAAGAAAACATCAAAACAGTAACAATTCATAACATTGCAGGAAATCTTATTCATGTTTAAACATGTTTTTATAATATTGATCTATTTTTATTCCAAATTATGTGTTTGTGATTAAAAGAGCATTTTATGTTGTATTTGAAGTAATGTTCATTCCTTATAAAACTGTGTTAAGAGATAATATCATAAGGCACTACAATATTTATTGTTTCTGATTTTATCAAGAAATAAAAACGAAAATAATTTACTATCTTGACTACACTTTTCAACGCAACATGTGTAAAATGTTGTCTGGAAATGATAATAATAGTCATATTAAAACCGTCGAAGATGAGTTTTCAACTTTGTTTGAGGTAATTTCTTCAAAAAAAAACTTTGTTTGAGGTAATAAAATCAAGCTCTAACCAATGAGATGACATTTATCGAACTCTGTCCTTTATCGAGTACTGATAAATAAATTAATGATGCGTAAAAAAATAGTATTGAAGTTAGGATGGTGTATTAGATTAGAATTTTAAAGGACAATTTTTGTTTAAAAAGGTTTTGATGATTTTGATGACTTTAATGATTTTAAAAGACTTTGCAGGATTAAGCAATGCTAGCAACACTCTCTTTTGAACATATTCTCTAACACTCATTCTCTTATTGGTTTAAATCATTGTGGGTCTACACTTTGAAAATTGAACCAACACAAAGTGGTGGGACATATGTTGATTTCATCCAATGAAAGAGTAAGTGTTAGAGAGAGTGTTGAAAAGTGAGTGTTGTTAGCATTCCTCTTGCAGGATTTAACTCATAAGATTTTAAATGATTTGAAATGATTTTATGGATTTCAAAAGATTTTATGAATTTTAAGGACTCGTTGAAAAAAAATGATCATAACAAACTCTCTTTCACAAAATCTCATTGCAGACTCTTATTTATTTTTTTCCGGGAGAGAGAGAGAGAGAGAGAGAGAGAGAGAGGGGAGGAGAGAGGCGGGAAACGAGAGAGGAGGGAAGAGAGAGGGAGAAAGGAAGAGAGAGTGTGTGAAAGAAGAGATGAGAGAGAGGGGAGAGAGATAGTAAAATCTTAGAAAAAACAATCCTAAGAAATCTCATGTTTTCATGAAAGACTTTTTCATGCTAAAATTTCACTGGAAAATCCTACAAAATCCATCAAAATCTGATTTATTAAACAATCCTTTGAAATTTGAATGATTTTGAATATCACGAGACTTTTTTTAAATGATGAAGACTCTTGATTGAATACCACAAAACTTTTTTTAAATGACAAAGAGTCTTGATTAAATACCACAAGACTTTTTTTAAGTTGGAAAGAGTCTTGATTGAATACCACAAGACTTTTTCATAACAAAAAAGTCTTTTAAAATCTTTTAAAATCATAATCCAATACGCATAGATAAAGTATGAATTACTTCGATGTATGTTTTGTTCTTGATTTTCAGTGTATGAATTATATTTCTTGTTCATATTTACAAACGTGATACGATGGAAAAGAAATAAATACAAAGAGACCATGAGATGCAACAAAAGAAGTTGATTAAAAAATTGTGTAAAATGTAAACAAAAAAAAAGGTGACATGAAAAAAATAATCACTTTAAAATACTAGCATATGTTTCGACTTTCGACTACTTTAGAACAACTACTTGAGAGGAAAATTCTACTTTATTCTTAAACCCTAGCTCCATAGAGTAAGTTCTGGCCTAGTTAACTCTAGAAGAAAAAATAACTACATCATCGTTAAACTAATTACTTCTTCCATAAAATTTAATATCAAAAAAGGAGTTAATTGTCTATTGAATAGATATAAACATAAAAGGATTTGAGTATTTGTGATGAATGGTACGAAAGTGCAACATCTTGGCAGCTTTTGTGGTTGCTACTTGAAGAATTTTCAGTGGATTCAAGACCTAAACACAACACTTCAAGAAAGCTTTCAGGAGACCTTCAAGCCAAGAGCCATTATTGTATTCTCTTCTTCCTTTGATGTTAATCCTCTCCATAGATTTTCTTCAATCTCTCTCAAATTAATCTTATGCAATTTGACACATGCTAGCTAGCTTATATAGAAATCGTGTTCTTAAAATTTATTTGTTAAAGATTTTGACTGATTGTTTTTTTAATGGAGATATTGTTATTAATAGTAAGATCGATGTGTGTCTATAGAGAGAGACACACATGATTGCTAATTTACTCCCACCTAAAAACACCAAGGTGCAAATTAGCAAATTACGCCCACTTGTTTTTTTTACCAAAAGCTCAATTTAATCAATCTAAAATATGTTATATGCAAATGGTAAGTTTGTAAATTTCATTAATGTTTTTCGATTGCTAAGAAAACAAATGTTTGCGCTATCTTCCATGTTTTTTTTAACAATATTTGGAATGATAAAAGTGAGTGTAAGTTAGTGAGGTGGATGTAAACAATTAGATAAAAACTTATAAATATGAGTGTAAATAATCAAGTGGATGTAAGTTGCTAACTTACACCTTAATGATTTTAGGTGGGTATAACTTGCTAATTTACACCTTAGTGTTTTTAGGTGGGTGTAAATTAGCAACCTCATATATAGTTTTGATAAGAAGTTAATTAAGAACGTTCTGTTTTTTAAAGGATTTAATGTTATGTTGTCAAATGTAATTATAGAAAGATATATATCACGATGAACTAAAAAAAGAATGAAATAAATAAATCAGTAATTTATGATTTATATAGACGGGGAATTCTAGGATGAGGGCTCAATTAACCTCCACCGATAGAACACCAAAAAATAACCTTTAAATTGAATGGATGGTGTAGATTTATTAGAAATTAAAATAAAAACCTCTGCACATTTCCACACACAATAGTTCCCCTGTCTCCTTCCACATATGCATCATCTTCAAATCACTGAATACCTAGAGAAAATTGTTTAAAATCAAAAGTTCGTCCCAATTTTTTACACTCCCCAATTTGTATGTATACACGCATACACCCACACTGATCAAAATTGTCTCCATGCTGAGGAAAACATCTTAATTAGAGATAAAAAAAAAAAACCCCTTGTTTTTGTTTAAACCCTTGTTTTAAAAAAAAAAAACCAAGCAAACCTCATTAAAATGTACATATATGTTGAATCCAAAGAAAATGTATATATACTATAAGGTATTATTAAAAGCACATATACGTTGAAATCAAGGTATTAAAATGTTTATTCTTGGCCGTTAGATTGAATTTGTGGTAGAAATATAAACTGAAAAATCAAGATTTTTTTATCGTGCTTTACTTCAATTTACCTTCTCCTTCGTTGCATACATTCACACTACTTTGTCCAACGACCACGACGGTGTTAGTTTTGGGGACTGGGGTTATTGGATACATCATATAAGTTTGATTAACGTGACTTTGTGCCATTATTATTTTTATTTAAAAGTAAAAAACAAACAACTTTTTGTTAATTTTTTTTGAAAGGAATAAGCTTATAGCTTTTCATTACTAATCAAAGTAGAAATACAATGAGGAGTGTTATGATAGATATGGAGATGAGCATTGTGTGGTGCTTCCTTAGCTAAACTATGGGCAACATTATTGGCTTGTCTCTTAATGAACTTCACATCAGAGTTCGTTAATTCAGAACCTAGCAACTGTCTACAATCATTAATAATTGTCATGAAATCAAAGACACCGTCTTTTCCATATATGTTATCTGCCATAACTTTAGAGTCTGTTTCAAAATTCATGTTGATCAGGTTGAGCTCTATCACCCACTTCATTGCGTATAAAAGGTCTAAAGTTTCACCCATGTCAACATCAAGCAAGGGAACCTGCCAATCGGTTTTGGCTATAACAAAGTTTCCTCCGACGTCTCAAATACAAGCTCCAAAACCAACTTTGTAAGAGGGGGAGAAAGATGCATCAACATTCCACTTAAATCTTCCTTCTATTGGCTTGGTCCATTTGGCAGTCTCACTTTGCAAATTATTTAAAGGACCACAATTCCTCACTTCTTGTGTGTTCTTCCAACAATTCAAAAAAATCTGATTTCTGCTCTTCACCCAGCACAAAATACTTGCGCCCAACTGAAATTATCAATTTACACCTGCGCTACTTAAGTAACGCAATGTGAGTTAACTCACGCAAGTGTTAATTCCAGCGTGGGTTAACTCACGCAAGTGTTAATTTCCAGCGTGAGTTAACTCACGCAAGTGTTAATTCCATCGTGAGTTAAGTTGCGCAGCGCATGTTAAGATGCTCTGATTTTAACATTTGCGTTACTTAACTAACACAGGGGTATTTTCGGCATTTTAGCAGGGCGTGGACGTTTTGTGCTGGGAGAAGAGCAGAAATCAAAAAGTCTTGGCTCGGTCCACAATCTGTTGACTTGTTTCCACAACATTGTTCCAAATCTTATTGTTTCTATACTTCCATATGCTCCATAACATAACCCCAAACCTTTGTTGTTGTTATGAGTTAAATATATTTTTATCCCACAACTTTTGTAAATTCGTTTTAATTCTCATTTTGTAAAGAGACATGCTTTGTCTCGTTACTTTCAGATATTTGTGATATTGTTACAAACACACGAAAGAGGTTTAAAAACCAAATTTCAAAGACAACAAATTAACACATTTCAAAAGGTATAAGACAAAAACCCACCACTTTTCAATAGAGATTAGAACCTTTTTTTTTTTGGACAAAAAGAACATAATTCAATTAAGGAAAATGTTAACGAGTGTCCGGGGCACTGGTTAAGGAAAATCTCCCCATTGATAGTTTAAAAAATGAAAATGATTGTTCAAACAATTAATGATATTTAGGGAATGTGTTTATATGAAGGAAAATATGCAATAGGATGGTCACCATGTCATTGGTCTAGTCTCTGTTTAAGACTTTATACCTAAATTTATTCAACTCTTAGTTTATGATGTTTATACTTTATACATTATTACTTAGTCTATCTATTCCTAAAAAAAGTGTTCTATTAACGACACTTGACAGAATCTTAAATTTTCCACAATTTGTTTTCCTATATTCATGCAATCTTTCACAAAACCTTTACTAGTTTAACTCTAATAAGAACAAGTAGAAATAAAACAAACAACGTTTCAAGGATAATAATGGAGTTGAACTAACATTTTCAATTCTATTTTTCTACTTTAACTACAAACATAAGGGGAAAGGGTTCCCAAATATTTGTCAAGTAACCGTTAAACGGCTTTTAACAGAATTTTGATCTTCAAAAAATTTATCCTAAAATAGAACTATTGAAAAGTTGAGAAATAGCAGGATGTGCCATTTGACTAATACCACCAAATACAAGAGGTGGCCAAATAGAAGGAACTTTACAAGTCTTGTGCATTGACAAAAGGAACATGGAATAATATTTTTTTAGAAATTGAATAAAAAAAATGTTCCTGAAAATTAGTGTTTGATTGATTTAAAATTTTACCTCGCTGTACAAATCTGACCACCAACAGATCCTCTCAACAGACATTATCCTCGGGTGATTGTTTGGCAGAAGAAACTTGACTTGTGGTACACTGGAAATCTTCATCTTGTTCAGTTTTCATAATCTCTGAACCATTTTTAGTTTCGGAATCTTTATGCTCACCGTCAGACACAATTGCTTCATGGTTTGCAGAGTTTCGCAATTTTTCTTCAGAATTGCTATTTGTTGTATCCAAGGGCTCAGTGAGAGCAGCAGATAGAGAACGTTCTCTACTGACAGTGGCGTTGCCAGAATTGGTAGGTGTCAGCCACATGAATTTAAGGTTATGGTCTTTCCAGCATTTACCTTTTGTAAACGCCTGCTCAGCTGCTCCACGAGTAGTGAAATTTAGACGTGCCTCTTGTTCGCTACTCTCATTGACTTGCACATCTTCAAGCTCTACAGCGGAAAGTTCACCATATGGTAAGAAGTGTTCCTCCAAAGCAGCAACCTAAAAGACAGCAGTTTTGTCAACAAAAATACGTAAGACAAAATGACCATATAAATACACAGACTTCCAATCAATCAACCATAAAAGTCACTTTATTTTCATATGATACCGGGGGGTGTTTGGATAAATGGTTTATTCAACAAGCGCTAGTGTACGAGTTATTTTAACAATCCAAAAGGAAATAAGGATAAACTTAAACTCTGTATAAGGTACTTCTATAACAAGTTATAGGTAGCTTGGGAAAATAAGCTAATAAAATCTTACTTATACAAGTGCTTATATCAATAGATAAGCTCAGATTAGCTATCCAAACACCTCCCTAAGGCTTGACACAATAAGACCCACTAACAAAGTAGGTTCATGGACTGCAATCATAACTTAGGACAGGCTAACTCGTGACCGACTTTTCATATGGACTATATAAATCCCACTGTACTTTCTACACTCTAATTAAGAATCAGATTCTCTGTAAAGAAAATAAAGAAGAATCAGATTAAAAAATTAAGAACAGCCTCCGGTTCTCTCTTTATCTCTTCAATTTCCTTCATTTTCCCCAAATTACTCACATTTTCTGGCTGTTCAAATTTTATAAAAAGAAAGGAGAATTCTTCCCAGCAAAGATCTTTGATTCGAAGATTACAATTTGTGCATAAGAATGGGAAGAAAAATTTGTAGAGCGACAACTTTTTTGCTTAGGCTCAATAACTCTTCTGCTCAAAATTCTTCCCCCTGGATAGAAAAATCCACCTCCCAATTTCCTACAAGAGTAATTATGCCAAATCCTTCTACTTTAACTAAATGATGACCAATAAGAATTGAGAACCCCATACAATGCATATGGTATTAGATAGGGACTTGATTCAGTGAATATCAAAATTTAAATATGATATCTTAGGTGAGTGTGTA